>FLNV01000991.1_pt1 | contig 26934 bp, 8 predicted proteins | sample 1140351 | NCBI WGS metagenome assembly FLNV01 (sample SAMEA3878207, study PRJEB12797) | bioreactor metagenome | biome: Moose rumen | place: Sweden | collected 2011-10
TGAGGAGCGAGTAAGAGCGTAGCATATGCCCTTCTAGGCGGAGGCCGCTCTTCCCGATTAACGGGACGATGCTCCGGGGAGAGAGGTAGCCGCCACTTTTAAGCCCCCTGTGTCTTATGACATGGGGAGCTTTTTTTGTGCCTGCTACGCTACTCTCTCCACGTTGCAGTGCAGTACCGAGGGAACCGATGTGTACTGCACGCGTTGTGTGGTGAAGCGGTTAAGGCGCACCGAGAAGGTCCGGGGGACGTTCGAAGGAGTAAGTGCGCCGCGCGAGTTCTTGCAGCCCTCACCGCTGCAAGGACATAGAACTCCTTAGTCAGAGTAGGTAGCCGCCACTTTCAGAGCCCTTCATCAATCCGATGAGGGGTTCTTTGTATATGTGGCGATGCTACCTACTCTTTGAGAAGCTTCTTGGATTCGTCCTTGGGGCTTCTTTCCTGCCATATAATCTGCCATTTAATTTGATTTTTTTTACCGAATTTTCATCAAATCCTTGCATATGTCAGAAAAAAGCAGTACCTTTGCATAGTTTTTTTTACATATTGCTAAATTAGGATTCATATGCTTACGCACTGCGCATACGGCGCTCATAGCCAACGAATTTCCTCTGCTGCCATATGGGGGGAGGAATATTCACACACCTCGCCTCCGCAGTCATGCTGTAAGCACCCCACAGACCAACGCAACGCTATCACAGGCGGTGCCCGCAACCAGTGGGTGCCGCTTGCGCGTATATAATTGTAATTTTTGACTACATAAATAATGAAGAAAATCTACACTCAGCCACGCACAGAAATCGTGGCAACCACTCCGCAGCAGATGCTCTGCGCCAGCGGCATCAAAGCAGAAATTTCCGGTTACAAGAAAAACAGCGGTAACGGATTTACGCAGACCTTTGTTTGGCTGGCAGGCGCGGTCTGCTCGTCGCTGCTATTCTTAGGCACGGCGTGCAGCACAAACAACAACCCCGACCAGCCCAAGCAGCAGGCGGAACTCAAGCCCCGCACGCTGATAGTGACGCAGTCAGCGGTCAGCCAGGTCACACCTGAGTCAGCCGTCAGACGTCTTCCGCAAGCCACTATCACGGATGAGGGAGAGACACTCGATGCTATCTGGAGCAAAGGCGACGAGATTTCTTTTCGCAACATAAGCCACAAAGAGTACACCGATCCCGAAACCCACGAAAGTGTTTACCTCGAAGGCACATTGCTGGCTGACAGGAAGGCACGCATCGCTTCATTCGCGAGCAACGACGAGGTGTGGTGCGCCGAAGGCAACCAGCTGCTGCTCGTCTATCCGAAGGCTGCCGCCCCTGCTTTTGAAGTCGATGACAGTGGTTCATCGCTGACCGCCAGCTACTCCATTTCCCTTACAGGGCAGGACGGCACGTTGGGCAAAATAGCCAGCACGCATCACCATAGCTACGGTATCGCCACAATAACCGAGGTGACCCCCACAGTGGCTAATGCGGTGGTGGCTGAGATGCAGAACCTGCTGACGGTCTGCAAGTTCTCTTTTGTGGACGAAAACCACCTTGATACACCTCTTCCGGTCTCCTCGCTTACTATCGGTTACAGCGACGGCACTTATGCCGGCACGTACCCAGAGCAGGCAACCGTAGCCGTCACGCAAGGCACACCCTGCACGGTAGCGGTGACGCCGGTAAAGAAAAGCACAGCGGAAAGCGGCTACCCGCTCCCTATTATCCCCACAGGTGCCCCGACGGAGGTCTATGTAGTGCTCTTCCCCGAAGCAACCGCTACAACGTACTCCTTCCGTCTCAAAAGCGGAGAGAACACCTACATCGGCACCGCTACGGCTCAACTCTATGCAGGTGAGTTCGTAGTCGCTACCAACCTGAAACTGACGAAAAACAATTAGAAATATATCAATTAACATATTTATTCTATGAAAAAGATTTTCTCTATTCTCCTTGCACTTCTATGTGTATCAGGAACCATCTATGCCGGCAACGGCTGGACACCGAACGAAAAGTATTGCAAATGGGGCGATAACTTCAAGTTCGACCATGCCTTCGAATTCTATAGCGATGGTGCCTACAACAACACCTACAACGATGGTAGCGTCGGTTTTCAGCAAGCACAGGGTATCATCGCGTTCAGTTTCCGGGCATGGAACGAATTTAATCTACCGACCGGTGATAACTACCTTGCCGAAAAAGTGGAGGTCTATCTCACTGCAAACGAGCAGAACGATATCCACTTGGTAACGATTCACATGAAGGACAAAAGCAATTACAAGAAATGGGAGAAAACCTTCAAGAACGAGTGTCACTATAAGAACACCGACTCGTACAACGACTGTAAAGCCTATTTCTTGCAGAAACGCCAAGTGAACGATGGTGACGACCAATACGCCTACTTCAATATCGTATATGGTCAGACGGTGTATAACTATATCCACAACAACAAGGATAAAGGTCTCGGTCTGCGTCTGATAGTAGGTTGGGATGGTCACGAATACAACAACATCAACACCTACACCTTCCAAACGGGTGAGTTGAACGACATCATGAGTCCGGTGTCCGACCCGAGCCTTGACAATTTTCAATGGACCAAGAGCACCAACTCTCAGACTGCACTCACCTTTACGGCGGATCATATATACAACAGTATCTATTACGAGCGAGCCAAGGTCGAGAACATCTCCGGCACGGTAACAAAGTTAGAGTCAGATATCTATCTCAGCCGCGAGCGTACTGATGTTGCCTCTCTCACCCGTGACCAACTCAACCGCATGGGACAGGATAATTCGCCATACGTTTTAGAGGTCTCACGGCAAGCATATACCTCAATCAATTCTTCTTACTACGATGTTACAAATGGTGGACCGAGTTCACCATTTGCAGGACCACAGTCGAACTGGAAGAGGATAAATGTGCCTGCACTCTATTTACCCGACAAGGTACAACTCTCCCATGACGGAGGTGACAGCATCTATGTGACTTTCGAGATCCCGCGTAAATCTTACGGATTAAACGAGGACGAGTCAGCCATCATCATTGAGTACTCGACCGACGAGAATTTCGGCAGTTACGAGACCGTGCGTGAGGATTTCAACACCACCAACCGCCTTGTTGCAACAGCCTACAAGGTAGGTCTGCCTATTCCGCAGAGAATGTTAAACCAAGGTCGCAAGACCTTCTATGTCCGCCTGACACGAGAGTTTGTGAATCATACCACCACCTGCGTCAAGGAGGAAATACTCATCAATACCGACCTGCGTAAATTAGGGGCGGTAGCAGCACAAGACATGGAAGGGAAGATTCGTGTCAGTTGGTCACATATAGGCGACTACAAAGGTATCTGGACCTCGGATATGTTCTATCGCGTGCTCTATAATGTGAACGGCACACCTTATCAAAAGGACTATGCTGACCGCAACCTCACTTCGGTGGAACTGACCGAAGGTATCCCTACCTGCCAGCCTATCGAATATACCGTACAGGTCTGCACGGCAGCGCGAACGATCAGTTCTCTAACCAGTGCGCCAATCAGTATGGCAGCCACCCGTCAGGCGGTTATTACCTCACTCACCGCCACCAAGGGCGACTCCAACAACCGCGTACGCCTGCAATGGACAGTCCCCAAGGACAGAAACGGATTCTCCTATTTTACTATCACACGCGCACAGCGTGGAGACAGCGTGGGCGTAACGCTCGTGCCGCAGATGCCGATGAATCCGTCCTTGACCACCTTCACCTACGAGGACAACTCTATGGAACTTGGCTCCTATTACAACTATACCGTAACGGGTTACCGCGAGTGTGACGGCAGTGTGTCACCTATGTCTTCCCTCACAGAAACAGGTTTCGCCCTGCCCTACGGTGTAGTAACGGGGCAAATCACTTACGATGGCAGACAAGGCGTACCGGGAGTACTCGTCACTGCCACCACCGATGAGGAAGTGCTCTACCCGCAGAAAGTGGTGGCGGATACCACGTTTACTTATATTACCCACAAATTCCGTACGCTTAAACCGAAAAAAGAAAACCTTATTGAACCTAAATTTACAGGCAATTATGGAACTATTCTGTTTTGGATTCGCGTTTCCAAAAACGATAGGTCGTGGTGGACTTATTTATTCAATTTGCCGCACAGAGCAAGCATTCGTTTGGACACAGATGGTTCTGTTTACTTTTACGGAGACGTTGCATCAAGCAAAATTTCAACCGCTCCTCTTGCTCTGAATGAATGGTATCATATAGCGCTAAGCTATGCAAACGACTCTGCTACTTTGTTCTTGAATGGGCAAGTGGTTGGAGGTCGGAAATATGAACGTGATCCCTTCCGTCATAGTTCTTTTTGTTTAGGTGATTATCTGTCTAAGAATTATGAGATGGCGGATGTACGGTTGTACAACTATTGCATGGATTCCACGGAGATACAGAGTACCGCGGTGCAAATTCCGCTCAAAGGCGATGAGACGGGGCTCGAACTCTACTACTCCGCCTGCGAGGAAGGCGATGAGGTACACGATTTGTCGGGACATGGTAGAGACCTTATGATCAAAGGTATGGCCTTTGGCCAAATCCTCAATAAGGACTCCTTGCCGGCTCAAGTGCAATTCCGCACGGTAAACGACTCCACGCGGGCCACCTTCAAAGCTTACACCAAATCGGATGGTACGTACGTCATCACCGGTATTCCGTATCGCGAGGCGGGTACGTACTACAAGATCGTGCCTACACTCGGCACGCATGAGTTCGCACCGGCTAACCGTCCGCTCTATTTCAACAACAACACCAATACGCATAACAATGTCAATTTCACCGACCAGACTTCGGTGCGTGTGTCAGGTGCTATCTATTACGAAGGCACCGATTACCCCGTAGAGGGCGCACTTCTGCATATAGATGGTGTGGCATGTGTGGTAGGCGGCGTACCGGTGCTGACCAACGCTGATGGTCAGTTCTCTATCCTCGTTCCGATGGGTGAGCATTATATCACCGTTACCAAAAACGGACATACCTTCGCCTACAATGGTCGCTATCCCGAAGATCCGAACAATGTAGGCGTAACGCACGAGTTCCTGCACGATATGAATGACCTCACTTTCTACGACAATACCAAACTACTGCTCGTGGGTCGCGTAGCCGGTGGTGACGAAGAACTATACAAGCCGCACGGCATGCGTTTAGGAAAAGCTAACATCGGTCGCGCCGTCATCACGCTGCAAGCCTCGGAGATATATTCACTCAACACCGACTCCGTTGAGCGCGTCTGGGCGCAACCGACCGACAGCATCGTAGCGGCAGGACGCGTCACAACCGCTGCATCCGGTACTGACTTGAGCCACAACGTAGTTATCTACACCGACTCCATAACGGGTGAGTTCACTGCCCTGCTGCCGCCGTTGACTTATAAGGTCAAGAGCATCGTTATTCCGTCCAACGACGAATACCGCTTCAACCCGCTCTCGTATAACCCGATAGAGTTAGGTGCACAGGCAGGCACAATGATGATGCAGGACAGCTTGCGGCTGGATAGTACGACCGTACAACGCGTCAACTACCACTTGGCGTTCGATGTACCGTACTATGTAGAGCCGGTGCTGACCGTCACTGATGCTATGCGTACAGACCTTGCCTTCGGCGAGGAGTGGCTGAACTGGCAGGACGAACAGGGTAACCTGCGTATGGTACCGTCCTTCACTGTAGATTCTGCTACCGGCATGCCCGACTATCGCATGACCTATCCGCTCTTCCGGCAAGGGTTAAGCTACCGCTGGAGACTGAAAATAACTGAAACCTATGTCAATAACGATGATGCAGCCAATCCCGTCACCACCGTACTGCCGTGGAAGAACGGTATTGTCACCGTCAAGAGCGAATTAGGCAACCGTATAGCCGCTGAACGAGACACCATCATGCCTTTGGGAGAGGACTCCACAAAGACTGTGTCCTTCAAGAAAGGTGAAACGATTGCCCTGGGCGAGAACCAGATTGCCCTCGATTCCATCGGTATGGGTATATACCAGTTCCGTGCCTCCGATCCCAATATCACCAAACCCTACACACTCGGCGTAGATATCAGTTATCGCAATGTCTATGGCACGCGTAACTACTCGTGGTCGGAAAACGGACGTTTCTATGGCGTGGTACTTGGCTCGATTACCAACGGCTCCGACATCCTCACCAGCGGACCGGACGATGTGCTCTATATCCTCCGTAATGCCCCGGGTAGTGCCTCCACCGTATCTGCCACCAAAGGAACCACGTTCACCAAGACGTACAATAACACCGCCACTGCGCATTGGGGAATGAACGCCAATTTTCAGTTCGGAATAGGATCCACTAAAAATGTATTGGATAATGGAGACATTGAAGATATTTCGGATGGTTTCTTCTCATTGATGTTCATGGAAGAGCGGGGACATATCGCGACGAGCGGTTCTTATACAGGCAACAAATCATGGACAAACACCCAAACCACGGTGAATACACTGACGCAGACCGTTTCTACCACTCCCGGCTTGACAGGTGCGGCAGGCGATGTGTTTGTCGGACAAGCTACCAACGAAGTCTTCTCCAATTCGCGCCGCGTGGACTTGCAGCGTGACCCGGATGACTCCACACGGTACTATATCGGCGATTTCGACGGTTTTGTCTTCGGAAAGAGTTTCGGTACACAATTCACCTACACGCAAAATCATATCGAGACGAAACTGTTGCCCGATTATGAGCGTATGCGTAATGCCCTGCTCCAACATACGGATAAGGCTACCTTTACTCGATTCAAAAACGGCGACCGGACTGCCATCGTCAATACCACCGACAAACCGCAGTATTATACCTATCTGACAGATGCTGACCCAAAGTTCGGCGTGGATACAGCCACCTATGTTATGGTTCCCGCCAATTACCCTGATGACGGAAAAATGCATGTGGATAAAGACATGGTACAGTACTACAACGAGCAGGTACGGTTATGGAAAGATCTGCTCGCGCACAACGAGGAAATGAAAGTGATGTGCCAGCAGCGAAACGGAGCGTTCAAGCAAGACCGGTACGACCAAGCAGTAGAGAAAGTGAACCGCGTACGCGAGGTAATGAGCGCAATAACGGAGGCACGCTCCAAAATGGCGGCGGTGGCGCAATACAATATCGACAGCCTTAAAACCTTCAATAAAAACTCGAAATATGGAGACGGCAAGCAGTACCAAGGATTCTCAAAAGGCGAGGTAGAGCGGCTGCTCAAAACCTACGAAGACAATCAGAAAAAAGAGAAAGAACAACTTGATTTGCTTCAATCGGAGGATTTGGACACCCTGAAACTGAATATATCCGACTACTACGGAGGCGGCTACCTGATGCAAAATATCTCGCTCAGTCCGGGTGCATCGGTCTCTCTCGGAAATGCCAAATCACTCTCAAAGGGAAATAATGTCTCTGTCACGCACGATGGTACATTCACGTTCGGCGGAGGGTTTGCCTATACTGAGAAAGTCAAATTGATAAACGAATATACTGCCAACGCAGGAGGTGGCAGGACTTCTACAAGCGGAAGTGATGATGGCAACTCCTTCTCGACAAATATCACCCTCACGATGAACGCCACCTCGTCCATGTCGTTCGATATGTACGCGGCACCGGACGGCTTTGCGCCGATCTTCTTCGTTCGCGGAGGTGCTACCTCCTGTCCCTATATCGACGAAGAACGCACCAAATACTACGAGGCGGGACGCTATGTGCTGACCACCTCCACGGCGGCGATTGACAAACCATACCTCTATCTCCGTCAGGGCAGCAGCTCGATGCAGAACGACCTGCCCGTCGGCGCATCGGCATACTTCACGCTCGGCATGACCAACCAATCGGCTGTCAGCGGTGCCGCAGGTACGTACAAACTCCGGCCGATAGACAAACACACGGGCGAAGCACTCGGAGCCGTATTAGAGGTCAACGGTACGCCGCTCACTTCATCGGGAGTCACGTATGCCTTGCCGTCCGGCGATAGCACTTTTGTCTCCCTCCGCGTCTATCAGTCCAACCCCGAGGTGATGCGTTACGACAGCATCGGACTCGAACTCGTCAGCGACTGCGATCCGACACGCCGCTCGGAGATATGGCTCTCTGTCAACTACCGCTACTCCTGCTCGGACATCAACCTCACGCTCGATAACACGCTCCTCAACACCCAGACCAAGTCCATCCTCCAAAAGGATACGGTGGAACTGAGCGGCGAGATCAGCGGGCTGCTGCCTGACTACAGCGCGCTCTATGGTATCCGCTTGCAATACAAACGCGGCGAAGGCGAATGGAGCACCATGCGCACATGGCGCAAAGGCATCACCGTCCGCGACAACGACGGCAACTATCCCATGCCGGAGGCGGAGCACTTCCGCTTCTCCATACCTATGCCGGACAAGGACTATGCCGACGGTATCTACCAAGTGAGAGCCGTCACGGTCTGCAAACCCGCTGCCGAAGAGGAGGCTTGCAAGGAGTCAGAGACACTCACCGTGATCAAAGATGTAGTTCGTCCGGAGCCGATAACCACACCTTCACCTGCAGACGGTATTCTCCGCAACGGCAGCGATATAACGATCACCTTCACCAAGGATATCCAACCGGCACGTGTACTGGCTACCAACATCTCCGTTACGGGCGAACTGAACGGACACGATCTGCGTCACTCCGTCGGTCTGCAACTCGACGGACAGAAAGCCGCTACCCAGGCTGCGCTGCGGCTCGGCGCTTCCGACTTCACCGTCGAGACTTGGCTCAACTACTCCGAGCCGGGCGAACTGCTGAATATTGGTGGCGACAAGTTCCGCCTCTCGCTCGACGCAGAGGGCAAACTCGTTGTGCAGATAGACACCGTAACGCTTACCACGACCGCCTCGCTGCCGAAGAACAAGTGGACTTTCCTTGCCCTCAGTTATGCACGCTCTACGACGGGTAACCGGATGAACGCTTCCGTCGCTTATGATGCCGTGACCAATTCGCTGATGGTCAATACCGAGGTGCCTGCTGTCTCCACGAAGGCGGCGCTGCAACTCGGTGGAGGTACGGCTGTCGCTGCCTTGCATGATCTGACAATATGGTCTGTAGCGCGCGACATGGTCACTTCGCTCAGCGAACGCAACCGCGCCAAACAACCCTCCACACCGGGCCTCATGGCTTATTGGCCGATGAACGAGGGATACGGACCGGTTGCCGCCGAGCATGTCCATGCACGCCACATAGCGACAGGCAACAACGCCTGGTGGATAGCCGGCGAGAATTACTCTGCTGTGCTGGACGGCAGTACATCGCTGCGTGTTCCTGTCAGCGAAGTGGGTATAGCAGCCGTAGATGACTATGTGTTTGATTTCTGGGTGAACGCCAATTCGGACGGCACAATCTTGAGAAACGGAGACACCACACTCGTCTTCTCCGTCAAAGATGCACAACTTTCCTTTGCCATTAACGGGGTGACACGCAAGACCATTCCGTTTGCGCTCGGCACATGGCATTTTATTGCGCTCAATGTGCGTCGCAGCGGCTCTACCTCCGTCATCTTGGACGAACGCGTCGTCTATCAGTACGTGGACGGTAATACGACTCCTCGTCTTGGCGATTTCGTCACTATCGGTGAAGGGCTCACAGGAGCGTTCGATGAACTGTGCATCGCGCGGGCTTCTGTCGCTAACGAACTACTGCTCTTAAGCGCGCATTTCCGCCTCCATGGCGACGAGACTGGCCTCGTGGCGTACTATCCGTTTGAGAAAGACTCTATCGATAGCGGCAACCAGCACCAGACTGTTCCTACGCTGGAGGACCGCTGCACGAACACGCTGAATAAGCAAACGGCTGAGTGGGTAAATAATCTTTCGTCACTTGGAACTTCGTCACTTAGTCACTTTGTAAATACGAACCATCCCGCCTTGGTGGAGGCCCGCCCTATAGAACCGGTACCGTTCACGTACACCGCATCCGACCGCCAGATTACCATCCAACTCAATGACCAACAGATGGCACCGGCACGTGTTGAAGGATGCAACCTGAAGGTGGAGATCAAGAATGTGGTGGATGAGCATGGTAATTACTCTGCGCCTGTCTGCTGGAATATCTATGTGCAGCGCAACTCCCTGCTCTGGGAAGACAATTATGCGTCTGTCACCAAGGACGAATTGGACGAGCAATCGTTTGAACTGACCATGATTAATAACGGTAGTGAGATGCAATCCTGGCAGATTACGAATATCCCTGCATGGCTGCAACTCAATGCCACCTCCGGCGTAATCAGACCGCAGTCCGAACTGACGCTTACAGCTACGCTGCCTGCATCGCTCGCTGCCGGATATTACACCGACATACTCCTCCTCACCGGCAATGACGGCATCGCTGAGCCCTGTCTGATTGAGGCGTTCGTACTCGCCCCGGAACCGGACTGGAAAGTCAACGTCAATACATATGAAGCCACCGGCAATATCATCGCCAAACTCTCGCTGCCGGCAGGTGTGGCGCAAAGTGAGCACGATATCGTTGCAGCCTTTGTGGACGGCGAGTGCATTGGTATCGCCCGTCCGCAATACATCGGTAACTACGATGCATGGTACGTGATGATGACTGTCTATGGCAATGAAGAAAACCCTGCCCAAACGCCTATTCAGTTCCGGCTATGGAATGCCGAGTCGGGTATCACCTATTCGTCGATCAGCGTGCGTCCTTCCGCCTTCCGTTTCTCACCGAATATGGTCAAGGGTACACTCGCCGATCCTGTCATCCTCGAAGTAACAAACAGCCTGCAACAAACGATCGCGCTCCAGCCATCGTGGAACTGGATCAGTCTCAATGTCAATCCTATCTCTGCCCGCACGGAGAATGTGTTCCAACCTGTTCTCGGTGATATTACGTACGTCAAAGACAAGAATAACTTCTTCAATATCAGTAGTGCTACGATCTACGGCGGTTCGCTCAAAGTGATGGGTGTCACCTCGTCCTACCGCGTAAAGGCAAGTCGTGCTACCACGTTGACCGTTGAGGGAACGGCTGTCGATTGTGCCAAGACACCGATCATCATCAACAAGGGCTGGACGTGGATTGGCTATCTGCCGCTGCAGACAATGTCTGTCGCCGACGCTCTGGCGGATATTGCCCCTGCCTCCGGCGACCTCGTTAAGAGCAAGACCGCCTTTGCCGTCTATGACGGTGCGCAATGGGTAGGTACGCTCACTCGCATGACGCCGGGCGAAGGATATATGTACCAATCCCACGCGGCTGAAGGCTTCACCTTCCGTTACCCCGAGGTATCGGCACTGCAATCACTCCGTGCACCCGGAGCGTCCTCCCGACAAACGGGAGGAGCGGCCTCCGCCGAGAAGGGCATTCCACCAATGTCAAATGACAAATATCAAATCTTCACCCCTGTCACCGACCCGTACAGCGGCAATATGTCTATTATTGCACGCGTGATGAATGGCACCGAGCCGGTACACGGCGTGGAGGTAGGTGTCTTTGCCGGAGAGGAATGCCGCGGTGCCGCCACGGAAGATTCACCAATCACCAATGATCTCGGTTTCTGGTTCATCACCGTCGCCGGCGATGAGCCTATAGAACTCTCCATCAAGGTCTATGACCCTGCTACCGTTGAGACCGTCACAGTCAAGCAGACACTGAACTACATCGATGATGCTACCCTCGGTACTCTCGACGAACCGTATATCATCCAACTTAATGTTGCTGATGGCATTGAGGATGTGCAGGGGGACAATGTACAAGAACCAAAAGTGAAGAAAGTCTTTGAGAACGGCATCCTCTATATCCTCCGCAACGGAGAGAAATACGATGCTACGGGTAAACGGCTGAATGCGGACAACTGACAGAGTTGCTCTTTTACACCCGCTCATTTGGGCAAAAACCAAATGGGCGGGTGATTTTTTTGGTCATTTCAAAAAAAAGCAGTACCTTTGTACGCAATTTTTATATAAAGCGCTAACCCTTCCGCTGTACCGATACCTCATCGCAAGGGCACGGGCAGAAAAGATACCCATTAACACAGGATTTGCGGAACGTAGCCGTAAGAACACCATAACGAAATCATCAACACAATGAAAAAGAAATACACTCAACCACAGGTCGAAAGCACCCGTATTACCATGCCTTACATGCTTTGCAGCATCGGTAGTGTCCGAATCGGTAATTATCAAAAGAAAACAGGAGGAGGATTTACACAGACATTCTAAAAACAGACCCTATGAATAAGATATTACATCTTTCCGTTATATGCGGGGTAGTGGTGATGACTATCCCGTCTTGCAAGAAGCAAAGCAACACACCGGACGAACCGATTCCGGCAGTCAAGCTTCGTCATCTGACCGTCACGCCACAGGTTGCGGGTTCACCGCGACGGATAGCGGCTGCCACTATCACGGATGAAGGAAGTACCCTCTCCGCCTCTTGGACAGCAGGCGACTGGTTGAGTTTTTGCAACCTCAGCCGGCAAGACCATTCATCGGAGCCTCCTGTTCTCTACACAGGCAGGCTGGAAGCTACCACTACGGCGGAGGTTTCTTCGTTAGTGGGCGGTGTGACGTGTACGGCAGAGGATTATCTGGCGGTGGTATATCCGCAAAACAGTACGTTTGAATACATCGACGCAAGCACGGGATACAGGTATATTATTCCTCTCAGCGGACAAGACGGGACGCTGGGGACACTGGCGACCTCGTACCACCACCAATATGGCAGAGCGCATGTGACGGCAGTGAGTGAGACGGACGCTACTGCCACCATGGGACAGATGAAGAGTTTGCTGACTGTCTGCAAGTTCCGTTTTAAGAACAAGGACACCGATGCGGATATACCTGTTGGTACGCTCACTATCAGTTATTCTACCGATGACTCCAGCAACGGCAAGTACCCGCAGTCTGCCAGCGTCACCGTGACCGCCCTGACAGACAACAGCGGCGCGCACGCTGTAGCCAATAATGTGTCAGCGGCGCTCACTATCACCTGCCCGTCGGAGCAGAACGAGGTGTATGCGGCTATGCTGCCGACACCCCTATCGCGCACCTATAACTTTACCGTCACGAACTCCGTCGGTACTTATACCGGCACCGCTTCTGCCCAGCTTAACGAGGGCGAGTTCGTCGTGGCGACGTTGAAACTACAAATCAAAAGCAATATATGAAATTGAATCGTTTTATTAAATCGGCGGTGGTGCTGTTGATGCTCCTCGCGGGAACGAGTGCCCTGAGGGCAAGTGACTGGGTGTTGAATGAGGACAAGTATTCCGCCACACACTACACGGATCATTTGTATCTGGAGGTTTTCCTGGCGGATTTGGATGGCAAGAACACGTATTGCCAGGAGGGAACGCTGATTGCCACCAACGGATCGAAGAGTATTGACCTGTTGAGTCTGAAGTACATCAACGAGGGTGATGACGAGAGTAACAACGCAGACGTGAAAGCCAAGTTGCTGATGTCGAACGCCAAGGCATGGTTCACCAACGGTGCGTACGGTACGCCAGAACTGACGAGTTCCGAACAGACGTTCTCGCTCAAGAAATGGGGCAGCGACAAGCACTATATGACTGCCCAGATCGACCTGTATTACTCATCGGAGATGGCAGGCGGTAACTGGAAGGTCTATTTCCATTTCAAGCACTCTAACGATGACTGGTACGACCGGGTTCTGCGGTATAGTGTAGGCACCAGCACGAACCTCGGGCTGACCGATTACGACTGGAAGTCGTACACGGCGGAACTCAGCGGCATAGACCAGCTGACGTTCACCGTGCCCAAACTGCCGAACGACATAGACAGTAAGGTCAGTTCAGTTCGTATGCGTAAGGCGACGTATAACGTCACTTATAGTTTCTACAAGCAGGACGGCAGTATGGTGACGGTTGATAAGTCCTACGAGGCGGGTGCACAGGAGAAGACAGAGGAGTGTTCGTTTCCGGAGGGTGTGGGTAATCCCGCGCGTATAGACTATAAGGTGTCGGTGACGCACGGTGTGAAAGATCCCGACAACTGGTTTAATGTTCAGACCAAGACGGAGACCAAAGAGAACGCTTTTTCGCTCATTCCCATCCCCGGTGCTATCACGACCGAATACCGTCAGTTCGCCCACCAGACGGCGATGACTTGGACGAGCCATGCGGGCAGTAACTATTTGAAAGTCACGCCATTTATCTATCGTATCGAGACGGACGCCAACGGCAAAGCGAAGTCCGGCAGTTCGTGGAGCAAACGCGGTTCGCTAAGCGCAACCAACGGCGGTGCGCAGAGTTTCACCGATGACGATGCCACAATAGGCACGTATTATCAATATATGGTAGCGAATGTGCCCACCGACTTTATCGGTAATGGTGTCAGCGAGAGCAATCTGAACAGTCCGAGTGAAGCGTTGCTCGCCAAGCTCGGCTGCACCACTTCGGCGGTAGTGAGTACGGCGCCCGGCGTGACTATCTACGGCTTGCGTCAGGACTCGACCGTCAAGAACAAGGTTCGTTTCACATGGCAGTACACGCGTGTGCCGGTGAGCGATGCAACCGTCAGTTTCAAGGTGTTACGCAGTACCGATAACACCTCCTGGGCGGAGCTTCCTTCGGTGAGCGGCGATGCCAATCCGGGTGCCGGTGCGACATTAGCGTTTGAGGACAGTAACCTGCCCAACTCTATTGTGCGGTATTTGTATAAAGTACGGTTGGAGTTAGCGGGCGGTTACCGATTCGAGAGCGACGCCGTCTCTGCGGGTGCGTTAGAAAACACCACTCTCAAGACTTTTACCGCTACCAAGGGCACGCACGAAGGGAGCGTGACGCTCTCTTGGACAGCATCGCAGGTGGGTACGAGTAACAGCACGTATGTCATCTCACGCCGTTACGTCAACAGCAACGATGCGTTCATGTCCATCAACACCACCAACGGTACGGATGCCAGCTACACGTTTGAGGACAATACCGTCAAGCCGGGTTATTACTACGAGTACAGTATTCAGGTCTTCGAAGGCGGTGTTCCCCGCAACACGCTTTATGCCGTGGGTTTCTGCCAGTCCCGCGGCACGGTGTCGGGTCTGGTCAAGTACGGAACGGGTACCGCGGTGCCGGACGTACGTCTGTGGCTCCGGGCGTCAGACACAGGCGACGACAACACGGTCAAGAGTTCGTCGCAGTATATTAACGGCACTTCCGAAGGTATTGCATGGAAGGCCGATTCGGCAGAGTTGGACAAGGTCTTCGGCAGCGGCAAGGACTATACGGTGCAGTTCTTCGTCCGTCCCGATGCAAGGTTGAGCGAAGGGGCGGTGTTGGCCGGTTTGCCGGGGATGGGACAGGTTCTCTTAGGCAACTCCTCGAACGGAGGGTATGAGCTGTTGATCAACAAGAGTGATTATGTGCAGCCGGTCAAAGAGCCGGTACTGGTCACTGCCACCGACCTGTCTTCTCTGACGGGCAACTACACAGCGCAGGACGGAGAAATACTGACCGGCACGTTAGGCGGCGACTATAAAATCACCATTGCCGAAGGAGCCACTGTGATGCTTCGCGACGTAACCATCAACGGCACCAACCAACGGAACAAGTCATGGGCAGGTATCAGTTGTCTGGGTGACGCCACGCTGGATTTGGAGGGCCGTAATACCGTCAAAGGTTTCCAGCAGAGCTACCCGGGTATTCATGTCCCGGAGGGTAAGACGCTCACCATTGTGGGTATGGGTTCGCTTGACGCTTCTTCGAACGGCTATGGATGTGGTATAGGAGGCAGCTACGGCTCATCATGCGGCAACATTGTCATAGAGGGTGGTACCATCCAGGCTACAGGAGGAGAGAATGCGGCAGGAATCGGCTGTGCTAACAGCGGGTCGTGCGGAGACATCACCATCACAGGAGGAATCGTTACTGCAACGGGCAGCGGTTATAGTGCCGGTATAGGAACCGGGTATAGGGGGACTTGCGGCAATATTACCATCGCCTATACAGTGAGCAGTGTCACGGCTACCAAAGGAGATAACAGCCCTTACAACATCGGTTGCGGTCAGAATGGAACTTGCGGCACGGTAAGTGTACTGGGTAAGATCTGTTATGGCTCGGATAACCTGGATTATTATGGTTCTCTCCTGATCAAACTACAATCATACGGGTATCCCGGCATTGATTCGTGGAGACAAGGCTATCAGATGGATGCGAAATTTGTCGCTGATTCCGTGATTGTAGAGCCGGGTTACTATACCTTGAACACGTCCTCCATCGGTGCCACCCTTCCTGCGGGCCGGTACTCCTTGCTGACGATCAGTAAGACGGGCGACCAACTGGGTGTGCAGGTAGATAGCGGCGAGGTGAGAACCATCACTTTTGCCCCGCAGGAACTCTCTGTGCCTTTCTCTTTGGGCGGTGCGCAAGGGATAGCCGATGCGCAGGCTTTCCGTGGTAATTTCGCGGAGGTACGGGTATGGAATCATGTGCTCTCTGCGGCCGAGAAAGCCGGTTACTTCGACCGCGTGCTGAACGGCCGTGAGCAAGGGCTTATGCTCTACTGGCCGCTCGACGAAGGTCTGGCGCGTTATGCTTTCGATGCTTCTTATGCGAGCGACCAGCCCAACGGACGGCACGCTACGATGGGCAATAATATCGTCTCTTCACCGATAGTGCCTGCCGAGGCGCAACTCGCGCGTTACGGTGTGACCAACGACAAAGGCGAGTACCTCATCCGCGGTATTCCGTTCAAGGGTAGCGGTTCGTCTTACACCGTGGTGCCGGAGAAAGGTATCCATAAGTTCAATCCTAACACGCGTTCGCTGTTCATCAGTCCGACGAGCCTCACGGCGAACAATGTTGATTTTGAGGACGAGAGTTCGTTCCGGATGACGGGACATATCTACTACGCCGGCACGAACATCCCCGTCGAAGGTATTCCATTGTATGTGGATGGTCTGGCCGTCTCGTCCAACGGCAAAGTGCAGCAGACGGATGCGGACGGTTACTACAGCATCAGCGTGCCTATCGGCGAGCACTATGTGGAAGCCAAGTTGAACGGTCACTGTCTGGTGGATAGCGGACGGTTCCCGATCGAAGGGACGTATAACTTTGCCGATCGGGTACAGTACGACTTTACGGACTCCACGTTAGTTAACTTCGTCGGCCGTGTAGCCGGTGCCAAGTACAACGACACGCTTGCCGTCGGCTTCGGTGCGTCGAAGAACAATATCGGTGTGGCGAAACTGACGCTCCGGCTCAACAATGCTTCCTTCTCGTTCAACTGCTCGGCCGAGGATCATATCACACCGGCCGGTACCGACCGAACGTTCGAGAGCGACACCTCTTCCATCCGCAGCCACGCATGGACCGGCTCCGGCGAGGCGGCAAACACCAAGTATATCTACATTACTACGGATAGCGCCACGGGTGAGTTCTCCGCCAAGTTACCTCCGCTCAAGTATGTGATGAAGAGCGTGGAGATTGTGAACAACCGCGATAATATAGAGTTCACCTCGCTGCCGGAGATTGATTTGACCAATCCTTTGACGAAGTTAACCGACTCCATCTGTCGCGTAACAGAACAGGGCGACACCGTATATAACCGTTATAGCTATAACACCAAGAAGGTCTTCACCCACTACGCTACACCGCAGGTGGATGTAACCGAGAAAGGTTGCCCCAAGGGTGCTTTTGGTCGGGATTCCGTCATCGTGTCTATTGACGAAGAAGAGACCGACACGCTCCGCCATCTCTATACTGCGGGCGAGCAGGAGAGTGTGCAGTACCTGTTCGGCTATCCTATTTATCAGATGTTGGACAGCACGGAGTATGAGCTTCACGGCTATGAGTCCTATACCAATTACGACGGTACTATAGGTGTTACGGATACAGTACACCTGAGCGAACAGGAACTGACTATCGGCAATGAGATGAGTTCCAGACAGGCCGTTATTTACAAGGTGCCGGAGGACAGCACCCAATACTCCGTGGGCGATATCTATAAGAAGATCCACGACAAAGTAGTGCTGGACAAGGACGGTCACGCTACCTTAAGGTGGACAGTAGGCGCCCCGAACATCGTGAGTCCGTTTACCCGCCATTTCAATATCACCCTCAAACGTGACGACCGCACCTACGAGTCGTTCCGCATGGATGCTATCGTTTTAGGGACGCTCACTACCGGTAATAACTTTGTCACCCAGGGTCCGGACAAGGTGATGTTCATTCTGCGTGACCCGTATGGTGCGCACTCCAAGACGACTCTGAAAAAAGGTACTGTCAAGACCGTCTCCAAATACTACACCTACCAGCGATCCGGAGAACATTCGCTGATTGTCGACTGGCTCGGCGGTGTGGATGTAGTGACGGCTAATGGCTTTGGCGTTGCTATTATCAATTCGAGTAATGTAATAACGGACCTGACATCCGGCATCAAGGCGAATTGGAAATACACCCACAAACAAGATACTATCTTCCAGACCACAACGGTGGAGTCCTATTCCACCGGCGACAAAGATCCTTATGTAGGCGCCAGAGGCGATGTGTTCATCGGCACAGCCACCAACATCCTCGTCGGTACCTGCCGCAAGTTACATGTCCGGAAGGACAGCTCTGCCGACAAGTACACCATTGTTCTGGAGGACGCTTTAGCCATGGGCGAGAAGGTCAGTACGACCTTTGCCTACTCACAATACGAGTTAGAGACGGTTATGATACCCAAATGGAAAGACCAGCGCAAGCAGTTCCTGACCTACGTACCAACCCGGCAGGAGGCGGAGGACTACGTCAACAACACCGGTCACACCAAGTACCTCACATGGCTTCAACCCACGGATGAGCACTACGGCGACAGCGGCTACTACGCCTTCAAGCCGGACACCGCCACGCTCAGAAAGATACAGCAAAGCACCAAGAAGGATATTGCGGAATGGGATAGCGTAGTGATGTGCAACAACCAGATTAAAGCGTGGGAAAAATGGATGTCATACAACGAGCAGAAGAAGATAGAAGCTATCCGGAAAGGCAATTTCAAAAACTACTCCATCGACGGCGGTTCAAGTCGCACTTTCACTTTCCGCAACGATACTACGACGCTGGACCAGACCCAGACGGACTATTCCATTCAAGCCGTATTGGGATGGAAAGACAGCTGGGAAATCAAATCGGTCACTTCTTTGGGAGTCCGAACCAGTTTACAGACTTCAGTAGGCGGAGGAACGGTCAGCGGTTCGGGCAATGATACTACCAGTTATACCGAATGGGAATATGTACTCGCCGACGGAAACCGAGATGCAGACCTCTCTATCAACATGTACGATTCGGAATCCGGCAACGAGAGTAAGATCTTCTCGCTCTTCGCCGGTCAGACGTATAACCCCTACGAGGCCGCCGACTCCACCCACTATTACAAGCCGGAGGGCAAACCGTTGCCGCTGAGCAACGCCTCAGAGCAGATGGAGCAACCGTTTATACAGATCAGCAAGGGTAACGAGGCACCTGCCAAATCCGTCACCTTGACAGACATCCCAGCCGGTCAGAGCGCGACGGCTACCCTCTACTGCTCCAACATGTCCAGAGCGCACCAGCAATATCCGTTCGGATATGATGTTGTAGTGATGGAGAAAACGGATACTACAGGTCTGCAGATACTGATGGACGGTACACCCATCAACGGCCGTACTATCTGGACGGAACAAGGTACCACCGTCAAGAAGACCATCACGGTTTCGCAGACCGACCAGTCTATCCTCGACCATGAAGGAATAGAGATTTACTTCTTGTCGCAATACCAACCGAAAGTGATCTACGACCACGTGACGCTCAATGCCCATTTCGTGCCGTCGTCTTCTCCTGTGTCTCTGACAGTGACGAACCCCATCGTAAACACTGACCCGACAACCGGTAACGGACAGTTGCAACTGAAAGTCTCCGGCTTTGACAGGACATTCAAGAACCTCAAGAACGTAGGAATCCAGTACCGCTTTGCGGGTAGCACCCAATGGACGACGCTCCATACATGGGTGACCAACCAGGCCGATTCAACGGACAAGAGTTACAATACACTCCCGCCGACGGGCGATTTGCGATTGACGTTAGACATGTCTAACAATATCAGTTACAAGGAAGGAGACTATGAGTTCCGCGCCTTCACCACCACGCCGTACGGAACTGAGGAGGTACATGTGTATAGCGAGGTGACGCAGGTCATCAAGGACATGACAAAACCCCGTCCGCTCTTCACTCCCGCCCCCGCCAACGGTATCCTTGGATACGGAGAGAACATGTACGTGGAGTTCAACGAGGATATTGTGCCGGGTTATGTGGGCGACAAGAACGTCATCGTCACTGCCAAACTGAACGGCAGGCAGATAGATCATGAGGTATCCTATCTACTACTGCCATTTATAACCGAGCCGAAAACGGTTAACCCCGTCTTCCTCAACGGCGATTTCTCGATGGAGTTCTGGCTCAACTGCCATGAACAGGGTACGATACTCCACCAAGGGGCAGACCAAGGCAATTTTGCTCTCTCGGTTGATGAGGGGGGACACGTCGTAGTCCGCATCGCCGGTGCTGAGTTCACCAGCAAAGAAACCCTGCCGATGGATAAGTGGACCTTCATTGCGCTGAACTACAAGGCGTCAAGCATGAGTTTCAGCATGCTCGCGCAGTACGACGAGACAACCGTTCGCCTCTTCAGTGAGGAGTACGTCTCCGAGACAGCTATTCAGCGCGCCAACTACACGGTGGACAACTACCTCTACCTCGGACCTGTCAATGCCAACATCCATGATCTGGCGCTCTATAATATCTACCGCGATGTGCTGCAAGCAGCCGGTGAGAAATATGAGTCGAAAGACACTTATACTTATGGTCTGACCAACTACTGGCATATGAACGAAGGTCATGGTACGGTGGCAGCCGACACTCGTCACACGCATGATTTCGAAGTGGTTGATTCATGGGATATCCAGAATAGCAATTACGCCTTGCGCATAGACAGCACTGCCGGTGCGCAGTTCGACATATCGCGCATCAGCACCGGTCTGAACGACAGTTACGCGATCGAGTTGTGGTATTCGCCGACCAGTATAGGCTACGACACCGTTTTTGAGACACAAGGCCTGTGCCTGCGCTACGATTCGTTGCACAATATCGTGTTGGACTATGGTACCAAATCTCAGACGGTAGCGTCCCATGCTGATTTCTTGAATCTGGGCGGTATGTGGCATCATTTAGCTCTCAATGTAGTGCGCGGTCAGGCAGCTTCCTTCTACCTCGATGGCAAACGCACGGCAGTCATTGCCGAAGCGGATGTACCGGTACTGAAAGGGGCTGTGTTTACCGTTGCCAAAGGAAACAAGTTCTCTTTTGTGGACGAGATCCGTATCTGGAAGGCGACGCTCTCGGAGGAGCGGCTGTTGAGCAATCAGTATAATACCATTGACACCTCCGATGTCTATTCGCGCGGTTTGATAGCGTATTATCCTTTCGAGAAGGACTCTACCATCAATGGTATCAAGACCAAAGGCGAGACCCTACAGAACATGGCACCTCAGTCCAATACCGGCAATGCGGGTGACATGATGGCTGTCGAAGCGATGGCAGTCAAGCACACACCGCCGCTCAAGAACGCACCCACCGAGACGCGCATCACCGCGCAGCCCGTCGCCTCCGAACGCAAGGTGGTTATCAACATAGCCGAGACGGAAGTATCGCTACGCGACATAGAGGGCACGACGCTCAACATCACCATGTCGGAGGTTCACGACCTGCATGGTAACATGTCCAACCCCATCAAGTGGACCGCATACGTGCAGCAAAACACCCTCAAATGGTGTAAAGATTCCGTTTCCATCAGCAAGAAGTATGGTGAGGACTATACCTTCGATGTAAATATTGAGAACAAGAGCGGCCAGATTGAATACTACACCTTGGAGCATATGCCCGAGTGGCTCACGCTGGTGGATGGTAATGGTCTTTCCGGTTCCGACTTTGGACTTTCAACAGCCTCTGAAGTTATGCCATTAAAGACGACGGTTCTGCGCTTTGCTGTCACCCCCTATGTGCCGGTAGGTAATTACGATGTGACCATCGGGTTGAAAGGCAACAACGAGATTCTGGAACCGCTCCGTATCGTGATGAAAGTGCGTGGCGAAGAACCCGAATGGACAGTTGATCCGACGCTTTACGTACATAACATGACCGTCATCGGACAAGTCTATCTCAGTGGCATCCTCATGGAGAACCCCGAGAGCATGGTAGCTGCCTTTATCGGCGGCGAGTGTCGAGGCGTGGCCAAACCCGAGAAAGTGCGTGGAGCAGCTTTTGTGACGCTCACTATCTACGGAGAAGATACTGCTACGAAGGATGGCGGTAAACCCATATCCTTCCGCATCTGGGACGCAACCAAAGGTGTAGCCTATACCGATGCGAAGGTCAAAGTACCAAGTGACCAAGTACAAAGTACGACCGTCGTCTTCCATCAAGATCTCATCCTCGGTAACTTCGACCAACCCGCTATCTGGACCAAGTCGGACAATGTGGAGCAACTCATCTCCGTACATGAGAACTGGAACTGGATCACGCTCGGTGTACGTCCTGAGACGCAATACTGCGACATCCTCTTTGCCGACTACAACGGATGGGGTATTCTGCTCAAGGATACCGGCTCCTATATCCAGTCCAACGGTGCGGAATGGAAAGGATCACTCCGACCTGTTGTCAATACGATGTATAAGATGAAGATCACCCGCACACCTGCTACCGAGAACGCGGTACTCAACACGCAACTCGCCATCTTCGGTCAGCAGTTATCGAGCGACTCGATGACGGTAACTATTCAGCCGGGTTGGAACTGGTTGCCTTATACCCCGCTCACCACCAAGCGCGTGGCTGGTGCGGTAGCCGGAATGCACCCCCGGAAAGGCGATGTCATCAAGTCTCAGACGGCCGTCTCTATCTATGGTACTAACGTATGGGAAGGCTCGCTGCAGTCGCTCGAATCCGGGCATGGCTATCTCTATTATAGCACCGACACCGTAACCAAGAGTTTCGTCTATCCCACGGATATCTACCAGCCGAACGGCACTTTGGGTGCTCCGATGAGAATAAATGCGAAAATGGTAAATGCGAAAATGGTAAATGCCAACTATCCCGGCAACATGACGATGACCATTCGCCTGTTAGACGGAGAAACTATAGTAGATACCTGCGAGATAGTTGCTTTCGTGGAGGACGAGTGCCGAGGTGCCGTGCGGGCCGATGAAGAAGGACTATACTACCTCGTCATCAGCGGTGAGGGAGCAGGGCAACATATGAGTCTCAAAACCGTCCTCGATGGAGAACTTGTCACGATTGACAATTCTCTCACGTATGTTACTGATGATCATATTGGTACGCCGTGGGAACCCTATACCATCCAACTCAACGCAGCAGAAGGCGTGGAGGAAGTGGAGACATCTGCTACGCCTGGCGGATACCGCAAAATCCTCATCAACGGTATTCTGTACATCGTCCGTCCTAACGGCGAGATGTATGATGTGACGGGCAAGAGAGTGTCTGAGAAATAAATCATAGCTTTCGGGCTACATCTGAGGGAGGCGGAGCACTTTGACGGTGCTTCGCCTCTTTCTTTGTGTCCTTGTGTGCGTGCAAGGGCTCCACCACTTGATGCCTGTTCCTTACTTTGTCTATTGCGTCCGCATTTGATGCGGACATGAATATGTTTTCTTCGTTAATTTCAGGTCGATACTATCGACCGCTCCAAAAACAATTAGTATGAAATACAAAGCTATGACCCACACCCAATTAGCGGATTGCGCGGGTGTGTCGCGTCGCACATTATATAAATGGTTACACCCGTACAAGGATAAATTACGAAAGTTAGGCGTCCAACCTAACGCCAAAGTGATCCCACCAAAGGCTGTACGTTTTATCTGTGAAACCTTCACGATTGATATAGACTAATGCCTTTTCTTGTATCATATAACCCTCGCGCGCCACCTCTCTATCGGGGTTCCCAATGAACGCTAACGGAGTGCGTTCGGTGGGGAGAGCGGAGGCATGAGTTGCCTGTCGATTTAGCAGAGCGGTATCGACCTTTGCACACTCGTAGCCGAACGCGAAGGAGTGGGATTTATTGTGCATAATTGGGAAGTACTGGGAAATCACCATCCCCCTTGTCGTATCTTTGCACTCGATTTCGAAATCAAGTTAACAAAAGTACTAATCCGTCAATTTCGACACTCCGCATGGTTGTCTTTCAGGTCGTAGATCGGTCTTTCAGTGCAACGGTCTAACAGCGTAAGCGGTCTATCAGCACGAAGTGCGGTCTGTTGGGGTTGGCACAACACCAACATTATTATGAGTAGAATTAAACCTATGGGACTTATCGAGTCCATGTCCGGCAAAGTATGCGAACACTCTGACATGTATTTCTTCCATGAAGCGATAAAGCCGCACCGAAAATCGTCCGGGGAACGGTATGAGGAGTAAGTGCGGCGCGCGAGTCCGCAGCAGCCTTCACCGCTGCAAGGACATAGAAGTAATCGTTTGAGCCAAAGCGAGATAAGAACTCCTTATACGGCATAAAAAAGCCCGAGTGATTAGCTCGGACAATCTGATACTCATTCTCAAAATCAAGAAAGATTAATTAATCACATTTTGAGACAGAAATTCTCACAGAACTATTATTAGCATCAGCAGATGCTCCAGAACATGTTGTTACTTCAACTTTTTTGCTGCTATTTGCAGGAATAACAATTGTTCTGTCTTTGGCGCAAGAATCGCCATTTTTATCCACAACAACTATAGCCACGGTTACATTCACCATGTAATTGTTGTAATTTTGGCAAGTGACGTATAACGAAGAACCACTGCTACTCATTGTTGGTTCTACATTGCCAGTAACTTGACATCTACCATACTGAGCATAACTTGCTACAGCAATTCCTAAAACAGCAAAAGCAATTAATAGATACTTTTTCATTTTTCTTTTGCTCACTTATATCCCATCGAGCATCGGGTTTAAGATTAAAATTAAGTAACCCTGTTCTTGCGGCTTCGCAGGTCTTGCCCCGTTTGGAGAGTGACGGTTCTCTATCGAGCCGTCTGCGAGTTATGAGAAAGGAAACAATAAAAAAATATGAGCGTTTCCTTATCCCTCTGAGGCTGTAGGAAATGCCCATGTGTCGATAAGTCACGCCCATATACACTATGGACGCTTCCGACTTATTATAGACACACTTTGAAACTTCCTACATTCCAGAGGTCTAATAAATCGCAAACGCGAAAATTATTCAATATGTCACCGCTTTTTTACGCTGTCGGAGCCAGCGGTCATTCTCAAATGACGGTGCAAAGGTAGTAATAAATTCTGATATATGCAAATAATTCTTGGCTTTTTTGCTAATTTTGAGCGTTTTGGCGGGTGATTTCTGCAATTACAAAATTACGGAGGATGATGTATGGTTTCTTCGCTGTCTTTTTCTGCTCTTCAAAACGCTGTTGCCAGTAGGTTTTTCGTTCGGGGTCTGCCAATTCTATTTTCGCCTGATTGACTGCCTGTGCGAAATTGGAAGACAAATCGCGTTGGTGTGGCGTGATCTTCTTCGGGTTTTTGTGCTTTGGATAGTGCGATACGACTGTCCTGCCGAAACGGGTGCAGAAATAGATTTCATCTGCACGGTCAAGCCTGCCATTAATGGCGGCGAAGGGTACTTCAAGTTCTGCTTTTGCCATAGCGTTGTAAGGTTTTCGTTAGGGTGTTGTCAGGGTGTTGTCGGCTTCCGATGCCGTCTTGTTACCGTCCTTTTGCCGTCTTTTTGCCGTAGTTGACAGCAGAAAAACAGCGCAAAGGTACTACTTTATTTCGATATATGCAAGAAAAAGGTGTTTTTTATATTTATTTTGAGCAATTTTGAACTATTTAAGCAATTTTTATGCTATCCCTCTCGGGTGGTACAAACTGACGCTGACCAAATCCCCGCATTTCGGTCGCGTGCTCCCACAGGTGAACTATGTCCCGGGCTTCGAGGGCATCCGTATCCATGCCGGCAATACGGTCAAAGACACCGCCGGTTGCATCCTTGTCGGGCAACTTTCCGGCACAACGCTCTTCCATTCACGGACGTTCGAACAGGACCTGATTGCCAAACTTCAAAAACACCCAGAAGATGAACACTACATTGAGATTACTACTCCGGACCGTTTCTATACCGAGCATTGCAGTAGTGCTCATGCTCTTGCCTGCCTGTTCGGTGGAGCACAGCTTGACCTCGACTGATACCCGCCAGCAACTCTCCGCCCATTTCCACCGCGACAGCATCTATCTCCATGATAGTACGGCGGTTGTGTATAAACTTGGAGGATCAAACAATGTGCCCGATCCCACTTCCGCACCGTGCAGGGTAGATACCCTGCTGGTGCATGAGTGGCACACGCGTTGGCGCGAGAAAGAGGTCATCCGCACCGACACTGTCCTTTTGGAATCAACCCGCACAGAAACCATCCCAGTCCGTTATGTCCCGTCCTTTTACAAGTACTGCACAGCCTTTGCGATCCTTGTCCTCATTGCTCTCCTTCTCCGCCTTGCATGGTGGCTCTATAAACATTTTCTGTAGTTTCTTTTTGATTGACTGATTTTTTCTCTTTCCCCCTTTATAAGGTGTTCGCTTCGCTCACGGCTGTATCGAAGCTTCGCTATAGGAGACATTGGGAGGGAGGTGAAGCGTCAGTAAAAAGATACCTTATGACGGATGCAGACAAAGAAAGAAGCCCCAAGGACGAATCCAAGAGGCTTCTCAAAGTGGCGGCTACCCGGAGCGTCGTCCCGTTAATCGGGAAGAGCGGCCTCCGCCTAGAAGGGCATATTCCGCTCACGCCGTCCGTCTCCCACAACGCAGTGCAGTACCATCGGCGATGCTGTCTCTCTGCCCCTGTCTCTCTCCCGCGCCCGCGCCCTCTCCCGCGCGCCGCAGGCGCGCACAGCCCACAC
>FLNV01001067.1_pt1 | contig 26818 bp, 21 predicted proteins | sample 1140351 | NCBI WGS metagenome assembly FLNV01 (sample SAMEA3878207, study PRJEB12797) | bioreactor metagenome | biome: Moose rumen | place: Sweden | collected 2011-10
CCGCCGCCACCACTGGAAGTAACATCGGCAATGACAACCATGTAGCCGTTGTAAACACTCATATAAGGGTAAGGACCCGATGCTGTGACGGAGAAGAATGTTGATGTGCTGTTGACATCGGTGGCTCCCAGGCTAAAGCTTGCCCATTCACCTACGGTCAGTGTGGAGGAGTTGTCATTCGCGTCAGTAAAGGTCACTGCGGATTCTGTGTCACCGCTTTTTCCTCCTCTGGGGTAGCTGATGGTATAAGAGACAATTGAGTTGCCTTCCGTCACGGAAATTGTATATTTTGTCTCATAAAAATATAAAACCCCATTGCCTTTATAGAAAGAGTGTTCCGTGTCTCCCTCTATGGTGAGCACGCCGTCATTGCTGGTCCATGTCTTATACCAGCCATCCGTCTCGTTCGAGAAAGCACCGTCAGTAGGGATATAATAACCCCTATGGGTAGCCATCGCGTTCAGTGAGAACATTGAGACGAGCAATGTCAATAATACATAAAGTTTTTTCATAAGCAAATTATTTTAAAAGGATTATTAAAAATCATCCGGATGAGCCAGGTCGAAAGTCTTAAACTCCTCAACCGTAGGCAGACGTCCTTCGCCCACCAACATGGTGCGCAGGTAAATAGCATAGCGTGAGGGTGCGTTGAACTTAACCTGTCCCTCTGTACTACGCATGATACTATTGGAGGTAGCTCTGTAGTATCCTGTCAGATAGTAGTTTGCCCCCTCGTAGAAGCCAAGTGCTTCCGAGGAATAGTTACTGTCGTCGAGGAACTCATTCCACGGCAGCTGACTGTTACGTGTCTCATAGCCTGCGATATTATAATACCAGTAATGAGGCCAGTAGAAACTGAGGACCAAACGTCTGTATGAGGCAGGGGCTGCCGAATAGGCGGTCGTAGCGTATGTATATTCATCGGCCAGTTTGGCATAGCCATGTCCCACCGTCTCATGCTGAATGACATTCTTGAATTTCTGTCCGTCGATACCGCTTTCATGCAGGGAGGTATAGGCGTAGGAAATAAGCTGGTCGTAGTCGGCTGTCTCTCCGGCATGCCAAGGATAGTAGGTCACGCCGCCATATCCCGTAGAGTTTACGACGACGCTTGCCACTGTATTGTCAGGACTGTATCCAGGCAGTTTCGTGACATACTGCTTGGCTTTCTGTGTCATAATGGAACCAGTGGGATTCCCGTTCACAATACTATTATACACCTCGCATCCCATGGCACTCTGTCCGTCTAGGGCCGAGCTCATCGACACCGCAGTAATATAATAGATGTTGAAATACTCCTGCAACGATTTCATGGGTTGTAGCAGGAAAAGGTAGCCGGCAGCCTTACGCATGGCAGCATCATACGAACCATCTTCGATGTCGCGCATGGTATAGCCGTCTCCCAGCATCACGATATTGATGCCGTTTCCCTTGGAGGCCTTCTGTATCTCCACCACCTTACCGTCATATTCAGCGCGTAAATCTATGCCTTCTATCACGCCCTCATCGATTTCTTCGTCAGTCTCATTACAAGCCACGAAAACCGTCATGGACAACAGTAATGGCAGGATCTTCATGAAAATATTTAATTTCTTCATATCTCTATTTTTATTGTTGACAGATGATCTTACGTTCTGTTATTCCGAAAGGAGATTGGGTTTATAGATATTTGCTGCCTCCCACTCAAGTTTCTCAGTATCAGACAGACCTTCCGGGCGGAACTTTAAGTACATCGACACATACGTCGTGCCGCTTGACTCCGCAGTGGTCTGGAACGATCCCAAGGTGATCAGCATGCGGTCGGTAGAGGGGTAGTAACGCCCATAACCTTTATATACACCCGACCCGTTGAAGATATTCATCGTGGTGATGTTGATAGGGAAATCATCACCCCAAGGATTGAAACTGATATACTCATCATCATGGTAAGTGAGATAAAGGAAATTACCATAGTCAGCGTATGTTATATAAGGCTCAAAGCCGTATGCTGAGACGACGACATAATTCTCAGAATCAACTGAGATTCTCAATCCCAATCCTGAGCGACAGAAATTCTTGATGACATAGGTTCCGGGCTCTATCTCATACACCTCTTCGCCCCACCAGCCCAGCTTATCGGTGGTATAGCCGGAGATATACAACTGAGCCCTGCGAACAAGTGCGAAACTGATAAGTCCTTTGAAATAACTCGTTCCGTCGAGGTCTGCATAAGGATCCACCTCGTCCCCTTCCAACCGTAGCTCATAAGAGAAGCTGTCACCGGTAGTGGCGTTCTCAGGAACAGAGACCGTCAGAGTGGTAGTACTCTCACCATCGGCAAAGCTGACATGGTCAGGAACGACGACACCCTCACTGGCCGAAAGCACCTTGACAGGAACAGTCAGCGAACCAGTCGTGATCTCACGTTTTACGATCAGGTCCATACCACCGTTAGTGGCAAGGGCAAGCGTGGGGTTGCTCCCTGCGAAATGCACCTGCTGGCATCCTTCTTTCACGGAAGGTCCCGGTTCCCATTTCTCATCGTCGGACGAGCACGCTGTAATCACCAGGGACATAAGGGCAATGGCACAGGCAGCCGACAGTTTATATAAAACATGTTTCGTTGTCATATTCTTTCTTTTTTTCATTCTTATACTGTTACTCATGGTAATTCGAGGGATCAGGATTATTGATGATAGCCGAATTATACCTTTCCTCAGTCTGAGAGATGACAATATTCATCCAGGGTGCGGCATAACCGTCTTTTGAATGGAAACGGAAAGCCTCCGGGTGGTTACTGCCGGAATAATCGCGTTCTACCGAGCGACAGGTACGTTTATAGTCCCAGAAGACGATACCCTCTCCCCAGAACTCGATACGTTTCTGGTCAAGTACCTCAATGATGAACTCTTCGAGCGTTGTCGATGTACTATAATAAGAAGTACCGCTGTTATAACGGTAGTTGGTGAGGAATTTCTCCAACACCACCTTGCCATTACTCAGGCCCTTGGTCCGCGCTGTTGCCTCAGCATTGATGAGATACATCTCCTCCACACGCATTAAGGGAATATCAACGGCATTACCTACCTTATAGTCATCGGTATTACCGGAGCCGGGTCTGAACTTGAAACTGGTAAGTGCATTAAACCCTACCCAATCGTCACTGCTTAAGAGGGTCTTGTAGTTGGAATACCCTTTGACCGTTCCTGCGTCCTCGGTGGCAATCCATGTATGGTAGCGCCAGTCGGAGGAAGGAACCTTACGGTAAAGCTTGGCATCTATCATACGGTTGGCATAGTAGAGATTATTGGCGACCCCAAACATAGCCTCCGGTGACAGGAAGCCTATCAGACTCCGATAGGTCTGGCTGACATCCTCCTCTCCATATTGAATAGCCCAGATCCATGCCTCATTGGCGGTATTGAAGCCACTCTTGAGATCATACCACTGACTTTCCGTAACGGGAGTGTAACTGGACATCGCCCACTCTGAATAAACACGGGCTTTCTCAAAACAGTCTTGAGCGGTCTTGATGCCCAACTTGTCATATTTCTCCAGATCCGCGTCATCCTCATGAGCCAACAATATGTTCAGATCCTCCGGCTTTTGTTCAAAGCGGGTGCCCATCTCCAGCCACATACGAGCCTTCATTCCATATACCGCACCTATACCGGCATCGTTTTTCTTTGACGGGAAATAACCCTGCAGATAGAACTCAGCCTTGTTGAGGTCGTTCATGATAAAACGATACATCGTATAGAAAGGAACACGCGGGTTGTTACGCGCCGTTTGCTCCGATGTATATTCATCGATGATAGGTACCGTGACATTATACTCCGCGGCATCATCAAGGTCAGGATAGCCTGTCGCCTTAAACTCATAGAGTCGTGTCATGTCCATATAGGCGAGGGCCCGGTAACAGAGGGCGTTGCCAATACGGTGGAGATCGTCCAACGATGACTCGAGAGAAGGATTGGCCACCGCCAGGGTGAGGTTTGTCTTCTGTACAAGGTTGTAATAGAAATTCCAGGGTTCCGAGCACACACCGTATGACTTGCCAAGATACGTACCCTGCTCCCACCAGCTGAGATAGTCGTAACTGGTGGACTGTATCGGTGTCTCAGCACCCATGGCATCAAAGACAACCATAAGACCGGGATAGCCGAAATTATAATACAGTGCGCTTGAATACGAGTAGTACATTGCCCTTTTCACGGCAGCACTCAACAGGGCCAGCCTGGAGTCTGACTCATTAAGTTGCTCTTGGGTAAAGCCCTGCGACGGGTATGTCTTCTCAAGACAACTGGCAGTGAGCACCAGTATCATACAAGCCGCTATTGTTGTTATTATCTTATTCTTCATATCTGAATGCTTTTAGGTTAGAACTTCAGTGAGATACCTCCGGAGATAGTACGCATCGGTGAATAGCTGCTCGTAGATGGCTGTCCCGTCAGCGAGCTGCGTGGATCGAGTCCTTTACGTTTCGACCAGTAGGCGACATTATCACAACTCACATAGAGACGGACACTCGACAGCTGTACTTTCTTCACCAACCTCACCGGCAAGGTATAACCGACATTTATATTCTTGAAGGTAAAGACCGTACCGCTCGTCAAGAAACGGTCAGACGTGGAAGACACATCCTCATCACCGAACTGCCAGCGTGGCACGTCGGTATCTTTGTTCTCTGTCGTCCATGCATTCAGCAGATCTTTGTGCAAGGCATAACCGGAGTGGCTGGTGAAAGGATTCATCATCATATTCTGATAGCCGGAGTCAAGCACCTTACCTCCGAATGAATAGAGGAAATTGGCACTGAGGTCGAAGCCGAATGCTGACAGTGTAGTACCGAAGCCGCCGTAAAGTTTGGGATTAGGATCCCCGCACAACAGCCATGAGGCGGAATTGATATCGGTGGTCGTCGATTCCTCTCCCGTGGTTTTGTTCACCTGTCGCCATGTGGACACACCGTTCTCGTTGACACCGGTATATTGTGGCATATACCAAGTGTTGATGGGAAGCCCCTGACCATAGAAACGGTATCCACTGGTATATCCCTCATGACCATCAATGGTATTGTTTCGTTTCTCAGCAGGCAGATAGGTAACCTCATTCTTATTATGAGACATATTCAGACTTAAAGACCAGTTGAAATTCTTGATATGTACGATATCGGCATTCATGTCAATTTCGATGCCACTGTTCACCAAGTCTCCTACATTATCATAATAGCCACCATAACCTATAGAAGGCGGCGCGGTGAAATAAAGCAGCATATCCGTCGTCTTCCTTCTGTAATACTCGATGCTTCCCGAGAGACGTTTCTTGAAAAGCTCAAACTCGAAGCCTGTGTTGAAATTGGTATTCGTCTCCCACGATATCTTACGGCTACCCTTAGAAGAGAATGTGGCCGCTCCCTCACCGTTGACCGTGCCGAATCCATAATAGTTGGTATAGTAATAGCTGCTGCTAAGGTTATCATTACCCTGCTGTCCGAAACTGGCCTTGTATTTGAGCATATCTACAAAGGTATCCTCAAACCATCCTTCCTTGGTGATGATCCATGCGGCACCGAACGACCAGAAGTTACCCCATCGGTAAGCAGGATGGAAACGTGATGTTCCGTCGCGGCGGAAGGAGAACGACCCGAAGTATTTGTTGTCATAATCATACTGACCACGGGTGAAATATCCTTCCACATTGTAGAGCGACTTATATCCTGACAGGCCATTATCATTGATGGCACCCTCCAATTCTATATTCGTATCGTACGCCAGCACATTGGTACGGCTGGCACTCAACGTGGTGGAGTTGTTACGGGTGTATTCATGTCCCAGCAACAGTGACACGGTGTGTTTTCCAAAACTGTGATTCCAGTTAAGCAACTGCTGTGTATTCAGCGAGTAAGTACGATAGTGACTGGTGGCAACATAACCGCCCATGGAAATATAATACCCGTAATAGGGGTTGACAGACGACTGTGCCCGGTTTTCTGTATCATAGATGTTGATGTTCAGCGTCGCCGTAAAATCCTTTAGGAAGCTGATCTCTGAATATCCCGAGAAACCGAAGCCATTACTGCTGTTATGCGCTTCATTGAGAACATCCGACTGCAGACTGTTGGTATTCTTTTGGGTTGGACGGACCACACCTATCACCAAGCCGTTACCCCAGTCGTACATCTTCCCGTGGGCATCGGTCATGATATTGCCATTGCCATCACGGATATACAAGGGGAATATCGGTGCGATGCTATGAGCGGCTCCGAAAGCGGAAGAGTTCGTAAAGTTGTCATGATGGGTGTAGGTAACATTAGCCCCCACCTTCAACCATGGCTTTGCCTTATAGTCCACCTTCATCCTACCGGTATATCGCTCATATTCCGAACCATACGTAAGACCCTCATTCGACAGATAGCCCAAACTCCCATAGAAAGAGAACTGGTCGGTACCGCCATTCACACTTGCCGTATATTCCTGACGGAAGCCATCACGGATACCCTCCTTCCTCCAATCGTCGGGATAAAGCATATATTCCCTGCCCTGATAGGTGATGACATTTCCTAATGTGGCATTCGGATTCAGACGGCCATTCTCTCCGATAAGCATCTGATTCTCGGGCACTTTATATATGACATAGGCCAAACCTCCGTAAGTCTCGTCACGTGACAAGGCTTGATTGGCATTGCGGAAAGCATCAACAGAAGACTGTCCCAAACGGTTGACGTAGTAGTTATAGAGGGCCAGATACTGCATCTCATAATACTGCCCCGGCTCAGAGATACGATCGTAGTCAACCATAGCGTCTTGATTCACACCCCAACGCGCCTCAGCGGAAATGACAGCATTGCCACGCTTGGCCGACTTGGTGGTAATCAGGATAACACCATTGGCGCCGCGGGCTCCGTAGAGAGAGTTGGAAGCAGCATCCTTCAAGACACTCACACTCTCAACATCCGCAGGGTTAATGTCATTGTAATAACCGTTATATGGTAGTCCGTCAACGATAATGAGAGGAGTGGTCCTGGCATTGATAGAGCTGATACCACGGATAAGGATGGTAGGGTCTCCTCCAGGACTGTTACTCTCAGTAATCTGCACACCAGGCACCTGTCCGTTCAAGGCATTGAGCACACCTGTCACCTGCCGTTCCGCAATCTTGTCTGCTTTCAGCACACCCGCGGAACCGGTAAAAGACTCACGTTTCTGTTTACCGAAAGCTACTACCAATATTTCCTCCAGGGAATTGGAAGAAGGATCAAGAACAACATTGACTGTTGATTTCAAGGGCAGCTCCTTTGTCTGCATACCCACATAAGAAACGACCAAAGTCTTGTGAGAACCCTCTATCCCTCTGATCGTAAATTTTCCGTCTATGTCTGTGACGGCTCCATACTGGGTTCCTTTGACCATAACAGTAGCACCTATAACGGGCTGCCCGTCTTCCGATGAGGTAACCATACCAGTCACCCCTCTAACCTGCGCAATAGATAGGTTATAGGTCAATAGGAGAAAAGAGATGAATAAATAAATCCTTTTCTTCATTTATCTAAACAATTAATGGTTAATGATTTCGAAAATGAATAATGAAAAAAATGTCGTAATATGTAAAAACATACATATTTACTGACAATTTCAAAGAGTGACAGGAGGTCGGTCTATATTCCCCTTAAAAAGAATGAAAGTATTCTTTTCAAGATAAAAAAAGGGCAATATGTTAAAACATCCTCTCATTTTATTTCAATTTGGCACAAAACTAAACAATAATTATAATATATGCAAATATTTTGACAAGAATTTTATATAAATTATAAAATAAATGCATGATAAGTATTTTACAAGTTATCTCACCATCAACTCACAATAAGTAAAGATTTCTTCGTTTTTCAAGAAAAAAAAAGATTTTATGGCGATAATGTGTTTTATTTTTTGTATTTTCGCAACATGAATCATCAATCCGGATTATTATGACCAATAACAATACAAATGAAAGGATCAACAAGCGTATAACCACATGGATTGTCATCGTACTTGCCACGACGGCACTCATCGTTTGGTTCCTTCCACGAACCAGCGGACCGCAGTTTCGCTATGATGTAGGAAAACCGTGGATGTACAGTTCGATGATTGCCAAGTTCGATTTCCCCATCTATAAGACCGATGAGGCCATAGAGATGGAGAAAGACAGTATCATGAATAGTTTTGAACCATATTACAACTATGACATAAAGATAGAGAATGAACAAGTAAGGCGTTTCCATGAGAAATTCAAGGAAGGCATCGAGGGACTTCCTTATGAGTATGTGAATATCATTGAGGACCGCCTGCACCGCCTCTACCAGGCAGGAATCATGAACACACCCGAGTATTCAGAGATTTTCAAAGACTCCACCAGTATGATCAGGATGGTAGTCGGCAAATCAGCCACCAGCGTACAGATCAACTGTATCTACTCCACTATCGCTGCTTATGAGCAAATCTTCCTGGATGAGAAGCTGGGGCCGCAGCGACTGATTCTACAAAAATGTAACCTCAACGAGTATATTGTGCCGAACTTGATTTTCGACAAGGAACGAAACGAGACGGAGAAAAACGATTTGCTGAGCAGTGTGGCCATCGCCAGCGGTATCGTTCTCAGCGGACAGAAAATCATCGACCGTGGAGAGATCATCGACGAGCATACCTATCGTGTGCTGAGCAGTTTTGAACGAGAGATGAAACGCCGCAGTGCCTCAACCAATGAGATTCCCTCAACGATAGCAGGACAGTGCCTGTTTGTTCTCATCCTCATTATTCTCTTCACCATTTATCTCTACCTTTACCGGAGGGAGTACCTGATGAAGATACGAAGCATCCTGATGCTCTATACGATGATCACTATCTTCCCTGTCATCGTCTCGCTGATGATGGAACACAGTATTCTGAGTGTTTACCTGCTACCTTTTGCCATCGCGCCCATCTTTATCCGTATCTTCATGGACTCCCGCACCGCCTTCATCGCTCATGTGGTGATGGTACTCATCTGTGCCGCGGCCGTGAAATACCAGTATGAGTTTATCATCATACAGATCGTGGCCGGCATCGTAGCCATCTACTCACTCAACGAACTGAGTCAGCGCGCACAACTGTTCAAGACAGCCATCCTGGTAACCATAGCCAGCAGCGCCATGTACTTCGCGTTGCAACTGATGCAAGACAACAGCATCCTACAGATGGATCACAGCATGTATAAATACCTTATTATAAATGGTGTACTCCTTCTTTTCGCCTATCCGCTGATGTATCTCATCGAGAAGACCTTCGGCTTCACCTCCAATGTCACGCTCATCGAACTCTCAAATACCAGTAAGGACCTGTTGCAGCAACTCAGTGAGGTAGCACCCGGCACCTTCCAACATGCCATCATGGTAAGCAATCTGGCAGTAGCCATTGCCAACAAGATAGGAGCCAATCCTCAGCTGGTACGAACCGGTGCCCTCTATCATGATATCGGTAAGATGGCTAACCCAGCCTATTTCACGGAGAACCAGGCTGGCGTGAATCCATTGGAGAAAATGACACGGCAGGAGGCAGCACAGGTTGTCATCAGTCATGTGGCAGAAGGACTTAAACTGGCCGACCGCTATGCTATCCCCACCATCATCAAAGATTTTATCACGACCCATCATGGAAAGGGGAAAACCAAATATTTCCTGATTTCCTATAAGAACGAGCACCCTGACGAGAACGTTGACGAGTCGTTGTTCACCTATCCTGGCCCCAACCCCTTTACCCGCGAACAGGCGATCCTGATGATGGCAGATACTGTGGAGGCTGCCTCGCGCTCTCTGCCGGAATATACTCCTGACAGTATCAGCAGTCTGGTAAACCGATTGATCGACGGTCAGGTAAACGAAGGATTTTTCACCGACTGCCCCATCACCTTCCATGATATCTCTGTCGCCAAACAGGTGCTGACAGAAAGGCTGAAGGCCATTTATCACACGCGAATCAGCTATCCCGAACTGAAAAAGAAATCCTGACCCTTTAAATTTGCACAGTTGTCACCGAATATGTGCATCTTTATGGCTGTTTTATTGCACAAATACTGTATTTTGTGCAACAAAACGCCGTATTTAAGTTAATCAACGTTAAATAAAAGTACAAATAAAAGGAAAATCAGACCATTATAAATACCTTTGCAACCACTTTTAAGGTATTAATAATGAAAAAGATTAAATTATTATTTCTTTTTGTAGCACTTATACCCTGCTACCAATCACTCTCTGCAGGTGGAATCCTCACCAACACCAATCAAAATGTTGCCTTCTTGAGAAGTCCCGCAAGGGATGCCGCCATTGGTATCGACGGTGTTTATACGAACCCTGCCGGTGTGGTTTTCATGGATAACGGTGTACATGTAAGTTTTAACTGGCAATATGCCCATCAGACACGTACGATCACCACCACGAACCCTGACTTTGCCTCAGGTGTAAGTAATGGAGGTCAGACAGTAAAGACATTTAAGGGTATTGCCGACGCTCCTGTCATCCCTTCTCTTCAAATTGCATACAATAAAGACCGATGGAGTTTTCAGGGAGCTATTGCCGTAACCGGTGGTGGCGGCAAATGTGAGTTTGACAAAGGTATCGGTAGTTTTGAGAGTGCCATCAGCGCTATCGCCAGTCGGCTTCAACCTTTAGGTGTTACCGGCTATCAGGCAGATTCCTATATGCGTGGAAAACAGTATTATTTCGGTTTTACCTTGGGTTCTGCCTATAAGATCAACGAACAGCTGTCGGTATATGGTGGACTACGGTTACTCTACGGTACAGCCTCATACAAGGCAAAGGTGGACAATATCCAGGTGAACACTGCCAACGGTCTGGTGCCCTTCGGTGGATTTATCGATGGAGCAAACGTGACCATTGCCACCAATCTGGCGAAAGTAGAAGGTGGTATCCAGCAGATTCAGGCCGGCATCGCACAATATCAGGCAGCAGGTGTGACGCCACCTGCGGAACTGACCAAACAGCTGGCTTCCTTACAGGCTACGCAGGCTCAGCTGCAGACCACCCAGCAGAGTATGGCCGCATTGGAATTGTACCGTGACGGTATCAATATGATGTCTGACCAGACGGGAGTGGGCATCGCACCGATCATTGGCATTGACTATAAGACTGGCAACTGGAACTTCGCAGCCAAATATGAGTTCAAGACGCGTATGCGCATGAAGAACAGCTCAACCGTGAAGGAGGCTCATGTGATATCCGCTATCAACAAGTATCTGGACGGCACTTCTGTACCAGAGGATCAGCCTGCCCTCTTCACCGCAGGGGCACAGTGGAGCATTCTCCCCACCGTGCGCGTCAATGTCGGTTATCATCTGTTCTTCGACAAGTCGGCACACTGGTACAACCATGAGGAAGACAAGTTAGACGACAACACATGGGAAGTGAATGGTGGTGTGGAATGGGATGTTACCGACAAACTGCAGGTGAGCGGTGGTATCCAGAAGACCAACTACGGACTGAGTGATGCTTATATGAACGACATGTCTTTTGTAGTAAGTTCCTATACCTTTGGATTCGGGTTAGGTTATCAGTTAACCAAGAAGGTCAAGGTGAACATGGCTTATTTCCAGACGAACTACGGTACCTATAAGCAAGAGGTGACTCCGACAGATCTGAATCACACGACACACAACGATTATACCCGCACAAACAAGGTTTTTGGCGTGGGTGTTGACCTGACGCTTTGAAAGTGAAGAGTGAAGAGTGAAGAGTGAAGAATTAAGGGTTTAAAGTTTAAGGTGTAAAGTGTAAAGTGTAAAGTGTATTCTTAACTATAAACTTTAAACTTTAAACTATAAACTATGAACTATGAACTATGAACTATGAACTATGAACTATGAACTATGAACTATGAACTCCTACAGCGGATCTACATCATAGAATATCTGCAAGGAGTGATAGCAGGTATCTTCCATCATAAGGTGCTGGATGTCTCTGAGGCATTCCCGCACCTTTCTCAGATCAATGCCGTTTTCCAGTTTCAGTACCATTTTTCGGATATGTAAGGTCTTGACTTTAGCGATGGTCGGCTTATCCGGTCCCAACACCCTGTTACCGAAGAGTTGTCGCAAACGGGACCCCAACTCCCTTGCCGCGCGCTCCGCTGTCTGCTCTTGACGGTGACGCACGAAGACATAGATAAGACGATAGTATGGAGGATAATGGAACAGCAAGCGTTCCTCCATGATATCTCTCGCCATCCCCTCCATGTCATGACGTACCACCCTGTTGAGAACAGCCTGCTCTGGATTACGTGTCTGCAGGATAACCAGACCTTGTCGTCCCTTTCTCCCGGCACGACCACTCACCTGCGACATCATCATAAAGGCATGTTCGAAGGCACGGAAATCAGGATAGTTCAGCATATGGTCGGCATCCAATATTCCCACCACAGACACCTTGGCGAAGTCTAAGCCCTTGCTGATCATCTGTGTCCCTACCAATATCTGCGTCTTCCCTGAAGAGAAATCCTCTATGATACGCTCGTAGGCATTCCTGCTGCGCGTGGTATCAAGATCCATACGGGAGATTCTCACATCAGGAAACAGCTCCACCAGTTCATCTTCTATCTTCTCCGTACCGACACCTCTGCCTGTGATCGTCTTACTCTCACAGTTAGGGCACACTTCAGGAACCTGATAGACACTGCCACAATAGTGACATGTCAGTTGGTTGTAACGCTTATGGTATGTCAGAGACACGTCACAGTTTGAGCAGTGAGGCACCCAACCACACGTCTTACACTCCACAAACGAGGAGAAGCCGCGGCGGTTCTGAAAGAGGATTACCTGTTCGTCACGCTCGAAAGCCTTTCTCATGGCTGACAGCAATACCGGTGAGAGGATACCCTTCATCATCTTCCTACGTCGGAGGTCCTTCACATCAACAATCTGTATCTCCGGCAACTGGATATCCTGATACCTTGACAAGAGTTGTACGAACCCGTATTTCCCACATTGCGCATTGTAATACGACTCCATCGAAGGTGTTGCTGAGCCCAGCAAGGTCTTGGCACCATACATCTGTGCCAATACGATCGCTGCGTTACGAGCATGATAACGCGGTGCCTGGTCCTGTTGCTTGAAGGAAGTCTCATGTTCCTCATCGACAATCACCAAACCCAGCCGTTGGAAGGGCAGGAAGAGCGCGGAACGGGCACCGAGGATCACATCATAGGGATGGGCGGATAACTGTTTCCGCCATATCTCCACCCGCTCGGCATCGCTGTATTTCGAGTGGTAGATGCCCAGTCGGTTACCGAACACCCTTTGCAGGCGGTCTCTCATCTGTACGGTCAGGGCAATCTCCGGCAAGAGATAGAGCACCTGTTCCTTCCTCTCGATAGCTTGTTGTATCAGATGCATATAGATCTCCGTCTTACCGCTGCTTGTCACGCCATGCAGCAGCACCACATTCTTTTTCAGGAAAGCAAACTGTATCTGGTTATAGGCTTCCGTCTGTGCCTTGTTCAACTGATGGATATTCTCAAGATGTGGTTCCATAGAAGTGTTCAGCCTTCCCACCTCTTTCTCATAAGTACACAACAACTGCCGGTCGATAAGGCTCTTGATGATAGCCGGGGTGCAACGACTGGTATTGATCAGCTCATCACGTGTTACCTCCGCTATCGGATCATGACCGTTCTCATCGAGGGTATCCCAATGAGTCATCTCCAGAAAGGTGTAGAAGGCTTTCCGTTGTTTCTCCGCCCGCTGCAACATATCCATGGCGACATGTAAGGACTGCGGATTACGGAAAGGCTCGGAAAGTCCTATGTACTGTTCCATCCTCGGTTTATAGGCACCTACTGTCTTCAGCCCTGTGGGAAGTGCCGCATGATATACCTCACCGATTGGTGAGAGATAGTAGTCTGCTATCCACTGCCAGAGAGCCAACTGCTGTTTGGTAACCATCGGTTGCCGGTCAAGCACCTCTATGATTGGTCTTACGGTAAACTTTGGTTGCTGCTCGTGGATCTTTACCGCTATGGCGATGTACCGCTTGCTTTTTCCCAAGGGAACGAGCACACGCACCCCTTCCGCCACACCCGTTTCATATTCTTCCGGTATGGCATAGGTAAACAATCCCTCCAAGGGCAGCGGCAATATCACATCCACATATTTCATCATCTCCACCAATCGATTGCAAATTTAGGAATAATTTCTGAAATACCCTTCGTCTTGCTAAACATTTTAGATTAATCTTAGCCGGCAAGAGGGGAAGAATGTTACCTCTTTTTTATAACTTTCCATCCAAAACCTCTTGTTTTTCGCAAATAATTACTATATTTGCACAAAGAAGTGTGGAAAGACAAATAAGTAGTCAGATGATGAATACACAGATAATAACACCACAGATAGTAGAATACTTCAAAACGCAACCCGTTTTGAAAGTATGGCTTTTTGGTTCCTATTCACGTGGCGAGCAGCGTGAAGACTCTGATGTTGACATTCTGATTCTGCCTGACAAATCACAACACTTCAGCCTTTTCACCCTCAGTGAGATTTATGAGGACTTGAAGGAATTACTGGGACGTGAGGTAGACGTGATTACCGTAGGCGGTTTAATGCCTTTTGCACGCGAGAGTGCCGACCGAGATAAAATCCTGATTTATGAAAGAGCAGCGTAACGATCCCAAGCGACTGAAGGACATTCTGCAGGCTATTGACACGATATTTGAATATATCGAAGGACGTGGCATGGAAGAGTTTCTTGCTGACAAGAGGTCATACCATGCCGTCATCTACAACATCATGATTATCGGCGAGGCAGCCAACATGCTTACCTTTGAGTTTCGCGAGGCTCACAGCGACTTGAAGTGGAGGCAAATAACAAATATGAGAAATTTCCTGATTCATGGCTATCATAACGTAGAGGAAGACTTGGTCTGGGAAGCTGTTGCTGTTGACCTTCTGCCTATCCGTGAGAAGATTGTGAAGTATCTGGAAGAATTTGATAATAATAAACCAAAAACGGCTGAACATTAGCAACCAGATTGTCCTCTGCTTTCGGGATTTGACTTTTGCGAAAGGTAGTATTATTGGGAAAAGACAGTCATGACAAGGGGGATTATCATTGATTATTGACAATCAATCCGTATCAAAGAAAGAAAATATTAGTTAGCGTTCCTCGCTATATTGTTTATCCTTTTCCAATAAAGTTAAAACCTATAAGTCCCTTCAACGAAGTTAAAGGTACGAGTGAAATGCAAATATATTAAAATAAAATGTTATCTTTGCAGCGTCATTGATATGATGGCAAATGATAAAGAATCGGAATGAGACAACTGTTATCGTTATTATTCCTCATCTCATTACCCTGCATAGCACAGACCTCACACAGAGACTCTGTCAGGGAGTTACGGCATCAACAGTTGGTACAACTCGACCAGCTGTTGGCAGAGCGGAGGAATAATGGATCGTTTGACACAAACTACATCCAACGTCCCCGTCAACCTTTCACTTTCAAGGTGCGGTCGAATATCAGTGGTTCTTCCTTTAACGTAAAAGGAGCCATTCGGGATACTGACATCAAAACGAAGCTTTCCGCTGATCATAAAGTAACATTTAGTTTGGGAGTGAACTATCGTGGCATCACGGCAGGTATTGCCCTTAATCCCGCCAGTCTGAGTGGCAGGAACAAAGACTATGAGGTAAACCTCAACGCCTACAGCAATCGTTATGGTTTTGATGTGGTTTATCAGATGTCGAAGAGTTTCACGGGCACCACTCATTTTGGAGAGACCGATTATATAATGGGTAAAGGAGTCGTTGACATGAAGATGATCACCGTCAACGGCTACTATGCTTTTAACGGTCGTCGTTTCTCTTACCCCGCAGCTTTTTCGCAGAGCTATATCCAGCGCAGCAGTGCCGGTTCGTGGCTGGTAGGCTTTTCTTACCTCGGAGGAAGGCTAAAAGCCGGTGAGAAAGCGCGTGAAGCACTAATCAACAACCGTGTCTATGTGGGTTACTTCGGACTCGGCGGCGGCTATGGTTATAACCTCGTGGTGAGACGGAAGTGGCTCTTCCACTTGTCAGCACTCCCCACTGTTGTAGTCAACAACCTTAACAATGTCAAAATTGACGGTGAGCGTCGTGATATGAGAACGAACTTCCCCAGCCTGATCTTAGCCGAGCGCGCCGCCATCGTGCGAACATTCAACGACAAATATTTCGCAGGAGCCACGATGATCATGACCAACTCTTTGTTAGACGATAACCAGTTGGATATCAATTACCGCAAATGGCGTATGCGCCTCTTCTTCGGCTGGCGCTTGTGAGAGAGACCACTATTTCGGGTGGTTTTAATAGGCTTTTGCACTGCGTTTAGTAATCAAATCCACATGAAATAGACACTGAAACTCCTTCGGGAAACTATCCAACGTCTCTGATTGTACATTCGTGACAGCCTCGTGACAACCTGTGACAGCCTCAAAAAGGTTGAACATCGTCTTCTTCGCTCGCGACTCGGCATAACACATGCAAGCATAGTTCTGCTCTCGCTGCTCCCTCAGTTGCACGCCCTTTGCTACAGCGGGATGTGTGAACCTTACAACCTTTTTTGCAAAAAATATAGTACATTTATAACACACAAACAGAGCGAACAGAACGAACGAAACCTTTGCAATATATAATTACAGTATGAAAACGGCCTAAACTTGACGAAAGATTATATAATTTTCATTGCAGTTCTCAATTATTTTTTGTATTTTTGTAAAGTCCAAGTAGAGGCTACGCCTGCTTCTGCAAATCGGATAAATAACTTTTAGTTATATAAAAGAGAAGAAATAGCATATTATTATATACCTTTGTATCGACTTAAATAATATCGCATGGCAAAGAAAAAACAAAAGAAGCCTCAGGGACAGCAACATCTCTCGCCTGAGAAGTATCTGAAACAGAAGGCACGTTCATTAAAGATTGGGACCTGCTACATGAGCACTGACATAGAAACGGTTGGTGAAGGTCACGTCATAGTTAGTCGAGAGCATACAGGTGGTAGGATCAGCATTGGTGTCTATTTGGTTGACATTTGGTGCGTCGGCGTAAAGGATTCGTTCTACAGACTCAGAATGGAGGAATATGAATTCGAGGAATTGATTGATGACTATCGTTTGGGCTTGCGTGAATGTAGTTATGAAGAGGCACACAATTGGGTTTACGGTGCCATTGCTTTCGCGGAAGAAGCCGGCATCGAACCTGACAAGAGTTTCAAGCTTTCCCAATACATGCTCGAAGAGGATAATGACAATATCCCGCTTATCGAGTACGAATATGGAAAAGATGGCAAGCACACCCTCATCGCTCGCAGTCGCTTGGAGGCAAGCCGCTATCTGCCGTTGCTGGAAAAGAATCTGGGTAAAGACAAATATGACTTCATCCTGAACACTGATGACTATTATGATGAAGACCTGTATGACAATGATGACGATGAAGACCGTAGCTGGATATTCAAGAGTTATGGACCGCTCATGCCCTATACCTATCAACATCCTAACTATCCGAAAGAGATACAACTGAACTATCCATGGTTACAGACTGAACTATCAAAGACAGAGAATGCCATCTACCTGAAGGATGAACTGACAGACCGCATTCTCGCCTTACCCCACGATGCACTAAGAGAAGATTTGGAGAACCTGATTATGTATCACATCGGTCTTACCTGTGACAGTATTCCTAAAGATTATGGCGATGGTCAATACAACGGACTGTTGAGTTCATGTGTCATGCTGATTGCAGAAGTGGGCAATTCGGACACCAGTCTTGATTGTGTGCTTGAAGTGATGCGCCAGTCGCCAGATTTCTTCGACTATCATCTTGGCGACAGCTCGCATGAGGTCTTTGTCCCCACGCTATACAAACTGGCAGGGAACAGACTCGATAAGCTGATGGCATTCGTAAAGGAGGAAGGGATTTATTGGTATCCAAAGGCTGAGGTGTTTCCCACTGTCGTCCAGATAGCTTTGCGCCAGCCAGAACGCAGAGCCGAGGTTGTGGAGTGGTTCCGTGAGGTTCTTCACTTCTGTATTGATCATGTGGCAGAGGCAAAAGCCGTTGACAATGAGGTTGCTGCCTTGATAATCAGCGAACTTGTTGATCTCCAAGCCGTTGAACTACTGCCTGAAATCAATGCATTGTTTGACACAGAAATGGTCAACCTCGGTAGTTGTGGCAAACGAAAAGAGGTGCTCGAAGACATCGCAAATTCCTACTATGCAGACCAACCAAATGACTGCATCCTCGAAATTCACGACCGCTTTGAGGACATGCGCATTAGATTCCCTAACTAATCATATAGACTACCTACCAGTTTTAATCACTATTTCATTAAGGATTCTAAGATCAGAACAGCAACGCCAAAGAGAGTTGCCACATCTTATCCTTGGAATGGGCATGGATCGTCTTATCCACCGTATCTTTCCATTCCACAGTGCCCGTCTCACCGATGGGAATACCGTAGTTGACACCCAGCTGCACATTACTGAGGGTGACACCCCCGCCAACATTCATACTGAAATAGGAGTCCTTCAGTTTCCAGCTGACATCATCAAAAGAGAAGTCTTTGTCACCCAACTGAAACGACACCTGCGGGCCTGCGGCAACAAAGATGCCTAAAGAACCAATGATGGTGAAGTCTTTTCGTAGGGAGAGGGGAATGTCGAGTGATCTCTGGCGCACCTTCTGGGTTCCATCTATAGCAAGCGTCTTACGGTCGTTATACAGGGCGGCGACATCTACGCCCAAGCCAACAACAGGAATATGCACGATCAGGTCGGGTCCTACGAAGAATCCCTCACGGTTCTCACTCTTGAACATATCATTGCCGAAGGGATAGTCCACAAGATTCACGCCTCCCTTAACGCCTACCTGCAACAGGTGGCGTTTCTTTTGTGCATGAACCGTTGTCATGGACAACAACAGACATACAAACAACAGCGATAACCTGATATTCTTTCGAAACACTAAATACAAACTCTAAACTCTAAACCCTAAACTCTAAACTCTAAACCCTAAACTATGAACTATGAACTATGAACTATGAACTATGAACTAACTCAGTGTCGCTCACGGCGCACGGATACCCGGGCACTGGAAGAAGACTTCGCGGAAGAAGATTTTGCCGGTTTTGAAGCCTTGACATTCGACTTCTCCCCCGTTGATGCCGTACGTTTCTTCTTCAACTCCTTTTTTGCCTTCGGCGTCTCTATCTTAGCGATGCTGTCAAGAGAGTCCTTGCGTGCCTGATCGCCCCAGATATTCTTCTCAAAGTCGACCAGCTCTTTCTCGATACGTTTCTGTTCCGCGGTAAGCGCCTCCTCGGTATTACAATACTGTGCCAAGGTCTGTCCCAGCATGTTCGTCGTCTTGTATATCTTACCACGATACATATTCTTAGTGAAGTAATCGTCCACGCTCATCGTAGCCGCATTGTTACGATTGCTGGTCATGATCATCTGCTTACTGACGAAGGGAGCCAAGTCATCGTACTTCACCCAGAACAACGGATACTTGGCAGCCCCATCACCGAAGTCATCCTCCCTGCTCATGATCGGACAGAGAGCTATCACCTTGGTATGGAAAGAAGAGTTTGACTGATCGTAATAGGCACTCTCCTTGATATAATAAGAGGTGACCTCACGTGAAGGGATATCGCTGTTATCCAGATGTACTCGTCCGTCAACCCTTTCATAATAGATATGATAGTTGTCGAGGAAAGCCAGAGGTCTCACCCGTGAGGAGTCGTTGAATACCTCATTACCATCGAGGCGGTATTCGTACGCCTTGATCTGTCCCGTCATCATCAGTTTGAAGATATACGTAAACAGGTTCATCTGCGTGCCGATAGGTTCCACAGGATAATACAGTCCGGAGTTCTCCTCCGTATTCAGGTCGAGCTCACGATAGATATCACGGCGCCACACCACATCCTCTGACATAGAAGCCGCTGTGGGGAAGGCCACCCGCGCACGAGTCGTGATATTCTCCGCATTCGACTGTTTCTGCTGTTGTGCTTGTCGGCGGGATGCCGGTTGTGCACTCATCCCCACTGTGACAGACACGATTGATAATATTAATAATATCTTTTTCATTCTATTTTTATTAGTTGCAAGTTATTGCCCTAAACTCTAAACTCTAAACTCTAAACCCTAAACCCTAAACTATGAACTATGAACTATGAACTATGAACTATTTCACTATCACCTCCATAGAACCCGGCAATGTACGGGAGATTCCGTCAGGACCGACAGCTGTGACACGGTTGATGTAGAAACGACGGTTACGCGACAGTTTGCGGAACGTCTCCTTTTGTCTCTCAGAGAACGACGCCCCACTGCTGACAATCGGCACGGCATTACCCATATTGTCGAAGAATACGGTCTCGAAGCCTGTCACCTTAAACTCAATATCCAGCAGTCCATCGTCGATGGCGGCACGGATCCCATTCACCGACATCAGCGAGGCCTTTGCCAGTCCGCCACCTTTGAAACGGTTGTCGCCCACCACCATATATGCCGTTGGGTCGGGCAGTTTCCTCACCTTGAACGTCACCTGAGCCATCTGACGACTCTTACCCTTGTCGTTGGCTGTCACGGTGAAGGTCACATCCTTTCCCACGGCCGAGGGAACCGCCACATAATGCCCATCACCCTTTGCTGTCAGCGAGCCACCGCTCATGGATACAGACACCGCATTCGACGGAACGCCGGGCACACTCACACTCATCGGGTTAGAGTAACCCGCATAGAGCACATTCATCAGATCAGCCGCCACCGTGGCACCCATAGGAGCCGGTATCACACTGTATTTCTGCAGGAAGTCACGACGGATATCCTCTCCTGCCGCGTTCCTCGTTATCAGATAACCGCTAAATGAATGTTCTCCAACACCACCTGCGGTAAAGGCATATCTTCCGTTCTGTGTGTTGATACGGGTGCCGTTGACGTAGATTTCCGGCTGTTGCGTGGTATCGACAGCGGTCATGACGATCTGTGCGGAGAACTGCTCCCCCGGATAGAGCGTTGTCTTCTCAGGTATCACGAAGGCATCCAGCTTATTCACACGGATATCTTTCACATCCACGTTGGAGATCAAGGTGTGGAGCACCTCCCCCTCTGCATGGCGCACATCACTCTGGAGTTTTGACAACATGGTGACTGCGGCTGCCACCGGCATACCCTCAAACATATACTCCTGCCAGTTCTTCCCCATCGCATGGGCGTCCTCAGGGATCGCCGTAGTGAGATTGCTGGCGATGATCTCACGCTGACGCTCATCAGTAACCATCTTCAGAATCCTCTCACGGAAAGAGTTGATGGCATCGTAGAGTTCTTTCCCGTTTTTCTTCCCGGGTGCTGTCATCACCTGGGCGGCAGCCTCCAGATCCTCCTTATTCTTAATATGGTGGATATCCCCTTTCTTGCCGTCAGCCTCCCTCACGATGGCCTCCTTCAACTGCTGGGCGAAGTCATAGAGCGAGTCGCTCATATTCTTCACGGAGGTGGCTTTGTCGAACCACTCCTTCACCTTCGCGGGATTTTTCTTCATCTGTTTCTCGAAATCTCCATATAGCGACAGGTTCTCCTTGGAAGAGTTTGCCGTGGTACGATTCAGGCTCTCCTCTACGACAGCGAAGCCCTCCAGCACCTCGGTCGAAACATTCAGCGCCAGCATAGCCATCAGGATGACATACATCAAGTTGATCATCTTCTGACGAGGAGAAATGGGTCTTTTCTTTATTGCCATTATCTTGTCTTCAAGAATCAAACACTATAATTCCGAACCCGGGGCAGCCACACGCATATTCACCGTCATGGCATCGATCATACGTGTGTATATCTTATTCAACTGGTCTATCTGCCGGGCCATCTTCTTTGTCTGCTCGTTGATCTCATCAATGGTGCCGATCTGCGAACTGGCACTCTTCAACTGCATCTCATAGACCTTACAGATACCTGTCAGCGTACGGTTCAGGTTCTCCATCTCCTCAGAGTCGGTTGTCAGGCGACGACTCTGCTCTGCCACCTTCTCCAATACCTCGGTGAGCTTCTTCAGTTCGTCCACATAAGCATTGGTGGCATCAGTCATATCCGGTGTGAGCGGCGGAGCGGAATAGGCGACGGCACCATCTCCCGCCAACGGTTCCTTCTCTCCTGCCGTGTCTGTTGAAGGAGCTGTCATAGCGGCTGCCACCGCACCTTCCCGCACAGATCCGGCACCACTGCCATTGATAATAATGGTACCTCCTTGCAGGTTACCTCCACTGACGGCAGCACCACTGACAATTTCCGTCCTCTCCTCGTCTTCTGTCAAGACCTTTTCCTCCTCACGCAGATGAGTAGGCAGTTCCATGCCATCCGCCGTCTTGTCGAAAGGACGGTCGAAAGCAGAGATGAAGAAGACGAACACCTCCGTACCCATTCCCAAGAACAGGAAGAAGTTGGCTCCCGGCAGGTGGGTCAACTTAAACAAAGTACCAAGAATCACGATAGAGGCTCCCCAGCTGTAAGCATAGTTGAGAAACGTCTGTCCGGGCACGCTATCCATCCACTTCTGCAGACGGTATATGATATTAAACTTACTATACTGTGTCATCTTTCCTACTTCTTCTTACTACTTTTCTGTTTTACACTTGATGAGGTCGCCATCGACCGTACGCAACGGAATCCGATATAGGAGCGGGGCTGGTTCTGGTATTCCCACGTACGCCATGCAGAACGGATATAGCTCTCAGGATCCTTCCACGAACCTCCTCTCACGCTCTTTTTCTTCAGGCGATAGGGGTCTTCCAAGGCAGCCTTATATTCCAAGGTGGGATTCAGGTCGTTCATCGCCTCCACGCCAGCCTCTGTATAGATTGTACTTGTCCACTCCGCCACATTGCCGGCCATGTCATACAAACCGTTGCTGTTAGCACCGTAAATAGCCACCTTGCTCGTTATCAGGTTCCCGTCCTCGGTATAATTGCCTCGGTCAGGTTTGAAGTTAGCATAGAAGCAACCGCGATCGTTCTTCATCTCTTTATTATCCCAGGGAAACTCCGTGCCGTCCTTACCACGGGCAGCATACTCCCACTCCGCTTCCGTAGGCAGGCGGTAACGCTGGATATATCTTGCCTCGCCGCCCAGACCCTTCAAGAGATAGTCGGTACGCCAGGCACAGAAGGCATTTGCCTGTTCCCATGTCACGCCCACAACAGGATAGTCATTATAGGTAGGATTATTGAAATAGTACCTCAGGTACATCTCGTTGTCGGCATTCTGGAAGTCGTTCACCCAGCATGTCGTATCAGGATAAACATTCACGATATAGGTATTGAGGAAGTCCCACGGTCCGCTCAGCGGCCGGTCGATGGTCTCTCTCACGATGCGTCCCTCATCATCGATATAAGCGGTATCCTTAGAAATCATCACCACCTCATCGGGATCTACCACGACATCGGTATTAAACTGTCGTTCTTCAGGATTCATACGATGACGGCGCAGGGCGGCAGCAGTATAGTCGTACACCTCATAACGGTAGTTCAGCTGCCGCCAGTCGAGCAGTTTCTCACCTGTCACAGGGTTGGTGACGTACATACTCTCTATGGCACGCTGCTCATCCTCATTGGGTTTACGTGGCAGTGACTTCTTCCAGTTGACCTGGAAAGGCACCGGATCACCATTCTTGTCCTCTGTGATCACATACGATTCATCACCGGCATAGGCGGGATCTGCCAGACGGGTACGGAGAATAGAGTCGCGCACCCAGTACACAAACTGCTTATATTTGGAGTTGGTCACCTCTGTCTCATCCATCCAGAAACCGTCCACAGAGATTTCCTTCACCGGTGTCTGCTTACCCCAGAGACTGTCTTGTTTCTCCAGTCCCATCTTCAGGAAGCCACGTTTCACCTGTACCATGCCGTAGGGCGTTGGCTCCGTGAATCCTTTACCGGAGCCTACACCTGTCACCTCACCCCCCTTATTGGTGGATGTAGCCATCTTACTTCCCATACAGGAAGAAAAGAGTAACATGGAGAACAGACACAGTACAATAACTATTCTTATTGATCTCATATATATATTTTATTTATTCTCAAAATACCTTCTACAAGTTTTACACCATCCAACTATCCAACTATGAACTATGAACTATGAACTATGAACTATGAACTATTATAATATTCTCACACTCTTATGTTTATTCTTTCCTTTTTTATAGAGGTTGACATCCATCTGATACCCCACAAAGAGCTCATGACTGCCGTTACCGATACTCTGTGACGAGGTGTACATCTCGTAGCTGTAGCCTACATTAAAATCGTGGAACCATCCTCCTATCAGTACGGTGACGCTGTTTGTAGGGCTATACGACAGTCCGCCGTACATCTTTTTATTCTCGTGATTATAGACAAGCCGTGCCGTGATATCACCCCGATAAGCCACCCCGTCGGTCCTCACGAGAAAAGAGGTGGGTATTGATAAAAACGGATTTCTCAGCTTTATATTGTATCCACCCGTTAAATAATATGTCCTATCTATCTGTAGTTCATTCGTTTCACCCAGTTCCACCAGTGGTGCGTTGAGGTGTTGCCCCGATATTCCCACATACCAGTTCTTATGTGTATAATAGAGACCGAAAGCCAGATCAAGAGCGTTCCCCGTCACATCAGCCATGGAGAATGCCGGGTCTCCATCCTCTGCCACATCCACCTCAGAACCCTTGAAGTCTTCCATAAGGAGCCCAACTTGAACGCCGACACTCATCGTACCGTTGAAGAGTCTTTTCTTAAAGGCATACTGCACAGCTGTACGCTGGTGGGTGAACAGTCCTATTTGGTCGTTCAACAGGTTAACTCCCACACCGTGATAACTGTTCAAGGCATAGAAAGGCATATCGCCGGTGATATACATCGACCGCGGGTTATGCTCGAAACCGGCGAAGTCGAGCGCATAGACACCTGCCAGATTGATCTTCTCCTGCTTCCCCACCGATGCCGGATTATAGTAGGTCTCCAAATCCCAATAATGACTGAACGACACATCATACTGAGCACTTACCTTCGTAAAGGCAAGTGTCAGGATGCAGAGTATGGCGGTTCTTTTCAGCACGAATAAATAACGCATTAAATTCGCAATTATTGTATATGGTAAGGTGTGGTTAAGACGACAAAGGACGCGGTTTGTTAATAAAGCATAAATGTAACAATGTTTTTGTGATTTACTATTGAAAATCTAAGATAAAGTACTATATTTGCGAAGAATTATGTCCTTTTTTGTAATTGTACTATCGTACTACTCTTATATTATTACGCGAGAATTTATAAAAACAATTTAAAATTATCAAATCATGAAAAAATTGATTATTCTGTCAATAGCATTCGTATTCAGTGTCTCTGTAGGTTTCGCCCTGAAACCTGTTCCTGTGGTTACCACATCTAAGAAAGCAGAAACAACAGTTACGCCAACTACTCCTACCAAGACGCCTGCAGCTCCCCCGAAGGCCTCTCCTACGGCTGTTTCCAAGGCTACGACACTTTCTAAAGTCGGAACTGATAGTGATATGCCGGAATTAGAGGCAGAGGATCTGCCGGCACCCGGTACTACTACAGTTTTAACGACTCCGACAACCACTCCGGGCAAGACCACAAACACGACTACCCCAAGAGTTGTCCCAGGGAGCACGAAGTCTGTTCCGACCAAAACTGTTGGCGGTGGTCCTGTAGTGGAAAAAGATAATGCAAAAGGCAATGCCGTTCCTATTGAAGAGAATGAGGAGCCAGGGTTCTTGGCACCTCCAACAAAGCAGGAGACCAAGACCACTCTGAAGACCACACTGAAGACTCCCAGTAAGATTTAAATGTCACGAAGACATAGCGGCATACTATATACTCTCCAATCTCAGACCAGTGCCTTATGTTGCGTTATCATTTTGAAACATCAGACAATAATTAAAATTATTAGATTATGAAGAAATTAGTTATTTTATCAATGGCACTCATATTGGGTGTTTTCGTAGGTTTCGCACTTAAGCCAGTCCCTGTAACCACAAAAGCTACCAATACAGTGACTACTGTTGGCAAGAAGACTGCCACAGTGACAGGTAAGACAAATGTAAGCACTACAGCTACTAAGACTGTAGGTACAGCACTGTCCACGACAAAAGTTTCTCAGGGAGACTCAAAGTCAGTTCCCAGTGCTACAGTATCTAGTGTAGTGTCTTGACGATATTTGCTACTAATTTCAACTGACAGTCTCGTGTTAAATTATCATAATGACCCATTTGTAATTACGCCCATTCTCCAATGCGGTTTTGATACCAAAGCCACACAAAACACTGGCTTTCAGACACTTGTATCACCACCTGCGCTTGCCGTGAACGTCTAGTCGAAGCGGGTGACATAGGGGGGTACACGGGTCTGTATTTAAACGCTTATTTAGCTTAATTCATTGTAACTCAGAATGTTATATAATCTTAATCGCCCATTGTATTGTCAATCTTGTTGCCTAACTTTGTCGAAATGAATAATGGACATCAAATCAAATTGACAGTTATTATGGCAAGACCACGTGAGAAGAAGATCCAATTGAGCGATGAGCAAGTCAAAATCGTTAAGAAAGTATTGAAATCGTCAAAGGTATGCGACACAATTAAGTGCAGATGCCGAATCCTACTTGACCTTGACATGAATCACGGCAAACAGCCGAGTTATGAACAATGTGCCAAGAATAATGGCGTGTGTAAAGGAACTGTGACAAATGTGGTCAACATGTTTACGTCAGAAGGCTTGGATGCGGTACTC
>FLNV01001633.1_pt1 | contig 26804 bp, 20 predicted proteins | sample 1140351 | NCBI WGS metagenome assembly FLNV01 (sample SAMEA3878207, study PRJEB12797) | bioreactor metagenome | biome: Moose rumen | place: Sweden | collected 2011-10
GAAAGCCGGATTCGACGTGGCCGCCGTCTTAGATACCACCGATTTCACCAATGCCGACCTCGTAGACGCCATGGCGCACCAGTCGTCCATCTGGAAGGTCTTCGCCTTGATCGCGCTGCTTGCGCTGTTGGGCGAGATTGCGGTGCTGAGGTTTTGGAAGTGACCTCTCCGCATTATATTTTCAAAAAGTTGCCGTTATCGGCAAAAATCGCTATCTTTGCAGCGATTTTGAACGAAAAATTTGCCGATAATGGATTACCGTGGCATCCAAAACTGGGGCAAAATCAATGGCTATCTTCGCGACACATGCCTAACCGCACAGGACAATTACAAGGTGTTGCTGGAGTATTTTGGAATAAGGTTTTGGTAGCAATCGAAAAATTCCCTATTTTTGCAAGCAGTAGAAAACGCTTATGGATATCGAAGACAAGACGGAATTGGAAAACGACGCGCTGAATGAAGTGCCCGATAATGAACAAGTTGCTGACGCTCAGGAGGAAAAGTTTCAGGTGATTCCCCTGAAGGGGATGTTCGAGAACTGGTTTCTCGACTACGCCTCTTACGTCATCCTTGAACGCGCCGTGCCGGCCATCGAGGACGGCCTGAAGCCGGTGCAACGCCGCATCCTGCACTCGATGGACGAACTCGACGACGGACGTTTCAACAAGGTGGCCAACATCGTGGGCAACACCATGAAATATCACCCGCACGGCGACGCCTCCATCGGCGACGCGCTCGTGCAACTCGCCCAGAAAGACTTGCTTATCGACACGCAAGGCAACTTCGGCAACATCCTCACGGGCGACGATGCCGCTGCCCCGCGTTACATCGAGGCACGGCTCTCGAAGTTCGCCAAGGAAGTCGTCTTCAACCACAAGACCACCGACTGGACGCGCTCCTACGACAACCGCAACGCCGAGCCGGTGTCGCTGCCGGTGAAGTTCCCGCTGCTGTTGGCGCAAGGCACCGAAGGCATCGCCGTGGGCTTGGCCTCCAAGTTCCTGCCGCACAACTTCAACGAATTGATTGACGCTTCGATAGCTTATCTGAAAGACGAGCCTTTCACGCTCTATCCCGACTTCCCCACAGGCGGCCTGATGGACGTGACCAACTACAACGACGGCTTGCGTGGCGGCAAAGTGCGTATCCGCGCAAGAATCAGTCAGCAGGACAAGAAAACGCTTGTAATCAGTGAGATACCTTACGGAACCACCACGGGTAGCGTCATCGACAGCATCGTGAAATGCAACGACAAGGGCAAGATCAAGATTAAGAAAATCGACGACAATACCGCCGAGCAATGCGAAATCGTCATTTACCTCAACCCCGGCGTTTCGCCCGACCAGACCATCGACGCGCTCTATGCCTTCACCGACTGCGAGGTCTCCATCTCGCCCAACGCTTGCGTCATCGTCAACCAGCATCCGGCCTTCTTGGGCGTGAGCGAAATCCTGCGCCTCAGCACCGACCGCACCATGGAGCTGCTGAGCCTCGAACTCCGCATCTTGATTGACGAGTTGGAGCAAAGCTGGCACTACATTTCGTTGGAGAAGATCTTCTTCGAGAAAGGCATCTACAAGGAGTTGGAGAACAAGGACTACGAGACTTGGGACGACCAACTGACGGGCATCGAGCGGCGTTTCGACAAGTACCGCAAGCTGCTGAAGCGCGAAATCACCCGCGAGGACGTAGAGAAACTCTGCGAGAAACCCGTGCGCAAAATCTCCAAGTTCGACATCAAGAAAGCCGACGAGCAGTTGGCCGACATCGAGAAACGGTTGGAGGAAGCCCGCTACAACCTCGACCACATCGTGGACTTCACCATCGACTATTTCATGCACATCAAGGAGAAATACGGCGCGGGACGCGAGCGCAAGACCGAGATTCGCAACTTCGACAACATCTCCGCCGTGGCCGTGGCCGCCAACAACGAGAAGCTTTACGTCAACCGAGACGAAGGCTTCGTCTGCACCGGCGAGGGCCTGAAACGCGAGAAGAACAAGGAGGCTTACGAATACGTGTGCGACTGCTCCGACTTGGACGAAATCATCGTGTTCCATGAGGATGGCAAGTACGCCGTGACCAAGTTGCAGCCGAAACTCTTTGTGGGCCAGAAGGTTATCCATGCCGCAGTATTCCACAAGAATGACGAGCGCACGACCTACAACGTGGTCTATCGCGACGGCAAGAACGGTGCGCCGCATTATGTGAAGCGTTTTGCCGTGAAGGGCGTCACCCGTGACAAGGAATACGACCTCACGCAAGGCAAGCCCAATTCGAAGGTGCGCTATTTCTCGTCGAATCCCAACGGCGAGGCCGAGGTCATCAAGGTGACGCTGGGGCTGTTCAACAAGAAACAGAAGACCGTCGACTACAACTTTGCCGACATCGCCGTCAAGGGACGCGATGCGCGAGGCAACCTGCTCACCAAGTACGAGGTCAAGGAAATCAAGAAGAGCGGGGAAGGCGTGTCGACCCTCAATGCGCGTGACATCTGGTACGATGACACCGTGCGCCGCCTCAACGCCGACAAGCGCGGCCAGCATCTTGGCGCGTTTGAGGGCGAAGACAAGATTCTGCAAATCTTCGCCAACGGCGAGTTCAAGATTTCGGGCTTCGACCTCAACACCCACTTCGACGACGACATGGTGGAGATCCGCAAGTTCGACGCCGACGAAATCTTCTCCGTCGTCTACATCGAGGGCGAGACGCAGAAGATGTACCTGAAGCGTTTCAGCATCGAGGCCGACACCAAGCTCAACAACCGAGTTTCGTTCATCGGCGAGCATCCTGAAGCCAAGTATTTGGGCATGTGTACAGACAACCTGCCGCGCCTGCTGCTCAGCTACAAGGTGAGCGACGCGGGCAACTGCTTCCCCGACGACACGGTCAACGTGGAGGAGTTTATCGGCATCAAGAGTTATAAGGCGAAAGGCAAACGCCTGTCGACGAGAGAGATAGAGAGCTGGCAGTTCCTTGAACCAGAGACCGTTGAGACCCCTGAGCCTGTCGAAGGAGTCGAAGAACCGACTTCAGAAGACCCAAAGGCCCCTGAGCCTGTCGAAGGGCCTGATTTTCCAGAATCACTTGATAACGAAGCGAGGATAAAGGTCAACCCTGCCGATGTGCCGTTGGAAATCGTCGAGCCGAAGGGCGATGGCGTGCAAATGGATTTGTTTGATGATGTTTAAACCAAAACCTTCAAAACTTGCAAAACAATGAGTAAATTCAAAGACAAGCGTGTGGCAACGGTGCAACTGTGCGTTGCTGGAAAACTGCCGGTTGGCAAGTTTTCCCACATCCCAAGAAACAGAGGTTTTGGACGTTTTGTCGGTTTTGTTCTATTTTTACTGTCTCTGTCGAGTTGCCAAACCGAACTGAAGTTGGCCAAGAGCTTCGTGGCCGAGCAAACCGACACCCGCGTGGCCGTCTATTTCCCCGAAAAGGCCGAGGTGAAGGTGGAGTACAATATGCAATACGGTCAGACCGATGTGCTGCAAGGCTTTAGCCAAGACCTGTTTCTCGACGTGATGTATGGCGCTTACGCCGATGCGCTACACGACTACAACCTTGACGTTTACATCCCCGACGACATCGACAACATCCAAGTCGACTCCACACATTGGCTGGTGATGCTCTCGCAAATGGAGATTTCGGGGCGCATCACGGAATACGAGGACTACCTTTTCAGCGACAGCGACGAGTACAGCTACAAGCACCCTTTGAATACGGTCAACGTGGCCTCGTGGTTTGAGGTCAGCGACGGCGAGTGGAAGCCCTTGCTGTTTTGCGAGCACAACCTCATGGACGGCTTCGACTCCAAGACGGACTTCTCGTTTTGGAAAAACAAGATTGATTATCAATACACTATCGATACCTTGGAACTTAAGGATGTGTACAATTACGCCGTGTATTTGGGCAAGCTCTATGCAGGCTACACCTACGACTACATGATGAACAGCTATGTGGGCAAGGAACTGAAAAGCCGGAATCTTGACTATTGGAACCAGTCGCTGCTGCGCTACGACCCGTACAAGCAACAGTTGCGTTATGCCGAGGAGAACGACGGCTTCGTGGAAATCTCAGATTAGTTTTGTGAGAGATTTGCTTCTTAAACTTTCATTTCCTTTTCGATCGTTTCTTTGATTTCCGATGGCTTGACGGTCTTGATTTCGCCGCCGGAAACCATGCTGATGTTGCCCGTTTCCTCTGAAACCACCAACGCGATGCAGTCGTTGACCTCCGTTACGCCGATGGCCGCACGGTGACGCAGGCCGTAGTGCCCGGGGATGTTGGTATTGTTCGACACAGGCAGGATGCAACGCGCCGCCGTGATGCGGTTGTGGCGGATGATCATCGCACCGTCGTGCAAAGGGCTGTTCTTGAAGAAGATGTTCTCTATCAACGGGTTGGTGATGTCGGCGTTGACCGTCACGCCCGTCGCGACGATGTCGTCCAAGTTGTTCTTTCGCGTGAGCAGGATGAGCGCACCCTGCTTGATTTCGGCCATGTTGACGCAGGCCTTGGCGACGGCTTCGGTGTTCAGGTCGACATTGCTCCTGACTTTCAGGAATTTGAGCTTTTGCGCCAACTTGCCTTCGCGGGCTTGGTCGCCGATGGTGAACAGGAACCGACGTATCTCCGGCTGGAAGATGATGATGAGCGCGATGAAGCCCACGCTGACGAATGCGCCCAAAATGGCGGTCAGCATCTCCATGTGCAGGGCCTTGACCAACTGCCAGATGAGGAAGACGGCCACGATGCCGATGAAGATGCTCATGGCCGACGTGCCTTTCAGCAGGCGGTAGAGGCCGTAGAACAAGGCCGCCACCAAGATGATGTCGATGATGTCGAAGACGCTGACTTGGATGAAAAGATCGATCATGGCTGTGAATTTGGCGCAAAAATACAAAAAGTATGTACCAACGCCACGGCTTCGCAGGCTTTTTTCACGTCGTGGACGCGAAGGATGTCGGCACCGTTGAGCAGGGCGAGGGTGTTGAGCACGGTGGTGCCATTGTCGGCCTCTTGCGGCGATGTACACAATACCTTATTTATTAATGACTTCCGCGAGATGCCGATGAGGATGGGCAAGCCCTTGTGACGATAGCGGTTCAAGTCGCTGAGCAACTGGTAGTTGGCTTCAAGACTCTTGCCGAAGCCTATGCCCGGGTCGAGGATGACTTGGTGCGGGCCGTAGGCTTCCAAGGCCTCGCATTGCCGCCTGAAAAAGTCGAGTACGGTTTGGTGGATGTCGCCGCCGAGGGCATATTGGTGCATCGTTTCGGGCGTACCCACGCAATGCATGAGGATGTAGGGGATGTGGTTTCTTCCGATGAAGGGCAGCATCTCCGCGTCGAAAAGCCCGCCCGAGATGTCGTTGATGAGGTCTGCGCCTTCGTCTATGCAGGCCTCGGCCACGCTTTTGCGGAACGTGTCGATGGAAAGCAGCGTGTCGGGAAACCGTTTCCTGACGGCCTTCAGGATGGGGACCACCCGCTCGCGTTCCTCCGTTTCGGTGGCGATGGCGTTGTTGGGCCGGGTGGAGCAACCCCCGATGTCGATAAAGTCGGCGCCGTCGGAGAGCATCGTTTCGACATGGCGCAAGGCGTTGTCAATCTGGTTGTAGCGTCCGCCGTCGGAGAACGAGTCGGGCGTCACGTTGAGGATGCCCATGATGGCGGGATGCTTAAAATTATGCGATTTACCGCGCGAAAATAGCTGCCACATTGGAAAAAGTATTATTTTTGCAAAAATACATTTTTTCATGCAAACGAAAGACACAAAAGCCCAATTTCATGCGGTGTTGGCGCAATGCCGCAAGCTGTTTGTCGACAAGATGAAGGACTATGGCCCGGCATGGCGTATCCTGCGCACGCCGTCAATCACCGATCAGATATTTATCAAGGTAAAGAGAATCAGGACGTTGCAGACCACCCATGAACGGCTTGTGGACGAAGGCATCGAGCCTGAGTTCATCGGCATCGTCAACTATGCGGCGATGGGCATCATCCAGCTGCGGCTCGGCGTGGTCGACCAGCCCGACCTGAGCACGGAAGAGGCCACGGCGCTTTTCGACAAGGTGACCACCGAAGCCTATGAGCTGATGACCCGCAAGAACCACGACTACGACGAGGCCTGGCGCGACATGCGCGTCAGCTCCATCACCGACTTGATTATGAGCAAGGTGCTGCGCACCAAGAGCATCGAAGACCACGGCGGCAAGACCGTTGCTTCGGAAGGCATCGACGCCAACTATTACGATATGATCAACTATGCCGTTTTCGCCCTGATTTTGCTGAACGAGGAGGTGTGAGATGAGAAGAAAGAACAACTCGGGCATCGCATGGGTCAGCATCTTGGCGGCATTGGCCACGGCTGCGGGCATCTTCTTCCTGCCCGAATACCACTTCTGGTTTTTGGCCATCCTGCTGCTCAATTTCTTGGTCGCCTTGGCGTTCAGCAAGCGTTACAACAACGCGGCCCTGACGATATGCCGCCTATTGGTGGGTGCGCTGTTCATCTTCAGCAGCTTCACCAAAGGCGTCGACCCCTTGGGGACGAAGTACAAAATCCTTGACTACCTTGCGGTTTACCACATGACGTGGCTCAACGGCCTCGCCATGGTATTGGCCGTGGGCCTGATTTTGGCCGAGTTCTTGGTCGGCATCTGCCTGCTGACCAAGGTCTATCCGCGTTTGGCGGTGCTCGGCGCCACCTTGTTGATGCTGTTCTTCACCTTTACGACCTTGTTTGACGCCGTTTACGACCTCGTGCCCGACTGCGGCTGCTTCGGTACGGCCATCAAGATGAGCAACTGGCAGACCTTCTACAAGAACTTGGTCATTGATACTGTGCTTATCCCGCTGATAATGAACAACAAAAGGCTTGAAAACAAACTCAGCGGACCTGCGCAGTTCGCCATCGGATGCCTTTATGCGGCGGCTTTCCTCGGTTTCGAGGTGTACAATTACCGCCATCTGCCCGTCGTCGATTTCATGGCATGGAAGGTGGGCAGCCAGTTGAACGCCGAGCCTGCCGAGGCGAGCCAGATCTACTTGACTTACAAGAATAAAGCCACGGGCGAGACCAAGGAATACCTTTCGCCCAACTATCCGTGGAACGACTCGGTATGGATGTCGCAGTGGGAGTTTGTCGGGCAAAGGACGGAAGGCGGGGACAACTATCTCGGTTTCACGGCGCTTGACGAGAACGGCGACGACATGACGGAGATGATTCTCAGCACCGAGAACCTCCTGATGTTCACCTCGCACGACCTGAGCAAGGTCACCGAGAAGGAGTGGCAAAAGGTGAAAGCCATCACCGAGGCCGCCGACAGGCATGGCTATTATGTGATTTGGGTCGTCGCCGACGCGCCTGAATATGTCGACGAATTGCGTGCGAAATACGATTTCCTCTACGAGGCGTATTATGCCGACGAGCTGGAAATCAAGACGATAGTACGCTACAACCCTGGTTTGGTCTGGCTCGACAACGGCTTGGTGAAGGACAAGTGGAGTGCGGTTGACTTTTCGAAGGCCTTGAAGATTTTCTGACATCATGGGCAGTTACGTCATCAGGAAGTTGCTTTACGGTATCGCGGTGCTTTGGGGCGTCGCGACGTTGGTGTTTTTCCTGTTCAATATTCTGCCTGGCGACCCTGCCCAGATGATGCTCGGCCAACGTGCCGACCAAGAGTCGGTGAACGCCATCCGCGAGGAATTGGGCCTGAACCAAAGCCTTGGGAAACAATATGTCGACTACCTGAACGACTTGGTCCCGATTTCGTTTTACGACATCTCAGAAGGCACGCAAAAGTTGGACAAGATCGGGCGTTATGCCAAAATCGCCACTATCGGCACGACGGCCGTCGTGCTGAAAGGGCCTTATCTGCGCATGTCGTACCAAAGCAAACGCAAGGTTTCCGACATCTTGGGCGAGGCCTTCCCGAACACTTTGCTGTTGGCTTTCGTTTCCATCTCCATCGCGATGCTCGTTGGCTTGGCCATCGGCATCCTGACGGCGGTGTTCAATACCAAGTTTCTCAATAAGTTGACGCTGTTCGTCACCACCATCGGAATGTCGCTGCCTTCGTTTTTTGCGGCTATCTTGATGGCTTGGGTCTTCGGTTTCCTGCTTGAACATTGGACGGGTTTAGGCATGACGGGAAGCCTTTACACCGTCGACGAATACGGCAGGGGAGAGTACCTTAGCCTGCGCAACCTCATCTTGCCCGCCTTGACGTTGGGCATGAGGCCGTTGGCCGTGGTGACGGAACTGACGCGCACCTCGCTGCTTGAGGCCATGTCGCAGGACTATGTGCGCACGGCGCGGGCCAAGGGCCTGAAGCCGTGGCGCGTCATCGCCGTCCATGCCTTGCGCAACGCCTTGAACCCTGTGGTGACTGCCGTTTCGGGCTGGTTTGCCTCGTTGTTGGCCGGCGCGGTCTTCGTGGAGTATGTCTTCGACTGGAAAGGTGTCGGCGTGGTGGTGGTCGACGCGCTCGACAAGTACGATTTCCCCGTCATCATGGGCGCAGTGCTACTCATTGCCACCATGTTGGTGTTGGTCAACATCGTCGTGGACATCGTTTATGGGGTTATCGATCCGCGTGTAAGAATCAATGCATAATGGATAAAATAGGAAAATATGAATTCATGGCTGAGCCGTTCCACTGCGACTTCTCGGGGCGGATCTTTCTGGGGCATCTCGGCAACCAGTTGCTGAATGCGGCTGATTTCCATTCCACTGACCGTGGCTTCGGGATGCGTTACCTGATGGGCATTCAACGCTCGTGGGTCTTGTCGCGTTTGGCCATCGAGATGACGGAGATGCCAGCGCAATATGAGCGGTATACGGTGGAAACATGGGTCGAAAACGCGCTGAAGTTCTTCACGCAACGCAATTTCTGCGTGACGGGCAACAATGGCCGCGTGTATGGCTACGGTCGCTCTGTTTGGGCGATGATCGACACCGAAACGCGCCGCCCCACCGACATCTATGCCATCGACAATGGCGCCATCAACCAATGGATTGTGGCCGACAAGCCTTGTCCCATCGAGCGAGGCGGAAGGGTGAAGATTTCGGAACATGCCGAATTTGTGCGTGACATCGAGATCCAATACAACGACATCGACATCAACGGGCATCTCAATTCGGTGAAATACATCGAGCATGTGCTTGACTTGTGGAATGTGGCTTGGTATCGCGAGCGTCAGATCAAGCGGTTCGAGATAGCGTATGTGGCCGAGGCGCACCAAGGCGACATGCTCAGCTTCTATCGCGAACAAACGGCTGATAATGAGTATGCTGTGCGAATGGTCAAGACGGATGCCTCGGCAGGCAACCAAGTGGAGGTCTGTCGGTGTAAGGTGGTTTTTAACTGAATAACAATAATTTTAAATCATTGAATATTAAATCTTTAAATCTAAAATACCATGAGAAGCAAAATCGTAGCAGGAAACTGGAAAATGAACCTCACCTTCGATGAGGCCCAAACCTTGGTCGACGACATCCTTGACCGCTTTGACGAGATGGACGAGATGAACTGCGAAGTCATCGTTTGTCCGCCGTTCCCTTACCTTGAACTGCTGACGGACTTCGAGTTCGACGAGCAGCGTTTCAACGTGGGCGCGCAGAATTGCAGCGCCTACGACAAGGGCGCCTACACGGGCGAGGTGTCGGCCAAGATGCTGAAATCCATCGACGTGGACTATTGCATCGTCGGCCACAGCGAGCGCAGGAAATATTTTGGCGAGACCAACGAGGTGCTTGCCGAAAAGGTCAACCGACTGATTGAGAACAATATGTCGCCGATTTATTGCGTCGGCGAGGTGCTTGAGGAGCGCGAGGCTGGTCGCCATTTCGAGGTGGTGAAGGAACAATTGGAAAAAGGTTTGTTCCACTTGGACGGCGATGCCATCTATGACGCCATCATCGCCTACGAACCCGTCTGGGCCATCGGCACGGGCAAGACCGCCACGCCCGAGCAGGCACAGGAGATGCACGCCTTCATCCGCTCGTTGGTGAAGGAACACTATGACGAGGCTACCGCCGACGAAATCCGCATCCTTTATGGCGGCAGCTGCAACGCCAAGAACGCCACCGAGCTGTTCTCGCAGCCCGACGTCGACGGCGGCTTGATTGGCGGCGCGTCGCTCAAGGCCGACGACTTCGTCTCCATTTGCGAACAAGCCTCACACATCGGCGAAGAATGAAGACATTGGAGTATTCATTTACGGCGCCAAGTTCCGACATTCAGCATGATATGTTAGTGACAATGTTGGCTGGCATCGGCTTCGACTCGTTTATGGACGAGGGGCAATGCCTAAAAGCCTATTGCCCAGAGGATAGCAAGGATGACGCGGCGGTTGGCGACTTGCTCAACGACCCTGCCTTTTTCGACATCCAATTGCTGAAAGTGGAGGAGATGCCCGACAAGGACTGGAACGAGCTGTGGGAGGCTTCCTACCAGCCCGTGGTCGTCAACGAGCGGTGTCGCGTGAGGGCACCGTTCCATCAACCCGACCCAAGTTTTGAGTTTGACCTTGTGATCGAACCCAAGATGTCGTTTGGCACGGCCAACCACGAAACCACGGCCCAAATCATCCAACTGATGCTTGAGACCGACTTCAAGGGGAAAGCCGTCCTCGACATGGGCAGCGGCACGGCGGTGTTGGCCATTCTTGCCAAGAAGTTGGGGGCAGCCATGACGGTGGCCATCGACAACGACGAGTGGGCCTATCGCAACGCCTTCACCAACAGCGCGTTGAACGGTATCGACGACATCGCAATTGTGCTTGGCGACGCACATTCCATCGAAGGCAAGTTTGACGTCGTTTTGGCCAACATCAACCGCAACATCTTGCTGCGCGACATGCACTGTTATGTGGCAGCCATGAACGCGGATGCCCATATCTTCTTCAGTGGTTTCTACACAGAGGACTTGGACAGCATCCGGACGGAAGCCGAGCGGTTGGGCTTGCGTTACCGTCGCTATTCGAGCCGCAACAACTGGGTGGCGGCAGAATTTGTCAAGTAATTGATTCATAAATAGATGAAACGAATGAAAAAAGGAATCCTTACCCTAGTTTTTGCCCTCTTTTTCGGGGCATCGTCGGCCTTTGCCCAAGCGTTTTTCCCGACGGAAAAGACGGCGTTCTACGAGGCGTTGACGGCCTATCTGAACTCTTCGACCTCGAAGCAAGACCGCGACGAGGCGGCCAAGATGATGCAAGCACTTCAAGGCGTTTGGGATAGCTACTACTCTGATTCAGAGATTAATATCGTGATGCAACTTTGCGAGCTGTATCATTCGAAGAGCGGCGCAAGGGCCTATGCCAACATCTTCAACTTCGTGGAGGTGCTGCAAAGGATTCCCACGGCGGGCTTGCCCCACAAGGACGTGAACAACTGGCTGCAATACACCGCGTCGAAGTCGCAGAAGTCGATGAACGGCATGGACAAGTACCTCTCGGCCTGCCAGAAGATCTTCGCGGAGAAGGTGCTGTCGGCCAAAGGCAACTCCAAGTGGCTTTTGCGCGACGCCTTGTTGGGTTTTCCGTCGAAGGAGAGTTTTGAACTGACGGTGGACGGCAATCTGGTGTTGGCCTCCCAGAAAGACGAATCCGTAATCAAGAATACCAAAGGCGTCTATTATCTCGACGACAACCATTGGGAAGGCATGGGAGGACAGGCCGATTGGTCGCGGTTCGGTATTCCGGCCGATAAGGTGTTTGTCACTTTGCCTGATTACTATACGCTGAATCTGAACCGCTCGGAGTATGCCATCGACTCGGTGGTGTTTCACGAGCGCCGGCATTTCGACCAAGACATCCTATGCCGTTTCGAGGACAAGGTGTTGGTGAACGCGCCCAACGAGAAGACGATGTTTCCCAGCGCACGTTCCTATCGAAGTGATTATGTGATTCCCAATCTGATGCGAGGCATTGACTTTGAGGGCGGCATCGGCATGATGGGCAATCAGGTGGAGGTGTTTGGCGGCATGAACAACAAAGCGGTATTCCATTTCCGTCAAGAGGGTCGAGAGGTGATGAAAGTCGAGGCGCCTCAGTTCGTGATGTCGGAAGACGAGGTTTTGGTCTCCAATCATGTGGCCTTGCGACTCTATCTCGTGGATTCGGTCTCAGGGGCCACCATGGATTCGTTGTATCACAACAATCTGGGCTTTCGGTACGACAACGGCTCCCGTAAAATGATGGCTTTCAGGTCGGAACAAGGTTATGGCGACGGTCCTTTCCACGATTATTATCATGGCTTAGACCTCTTTATTGAGGCTTTGTATTGGAATGTCGACGGCAATCATGTGGATTTCAGACGCATGGAAGGCGTGAATCCCAACAGCGAGGGTAATGTGGTTTCGGTGAATTACTACCGTAACGAAGATTTCAAGAAACTGCAAGGCCTTGACGGGACGCATCCCATGGTTCGTGTGGAGAAGTTCCTAAAGGGTTTCGACAATGCCGACCGGCAGGTGCATTTTTATTCTGGCGACTTGGCCTCATATCTGGGTTATCCTATAGAGCAGGTGATCTCGATGCTGCTCAAACTACAGGCCGAAGGGTTTGTGGAATATGAAGACGACACCAAGTGGGTGACGGCTTTGCCCCGCTTCTTCGATGTGGTGGACTCGTCGCGCGAAGAGACCGATTTTGATGTTATCAAACTGCATTCGATGACCACAAACCGTCAACCTAACGCCCGTGTCGACTTGAATACCAACGACTTGCTCGTCTACGGTATCACCAGCCAGATCGACGGCGTTGACGGCTCGGCCATCGCGCTGAGCGACCGCAAGCATGTGGTCATCGTGCCCGACAATGGCCGGTTGGTCTTCACAAAAGACCGCAATTTCAAGTTCTCGGGCGGCATCCTGGCCGGCATGTTCGAGTTCTTCACCAAAGACTGCGAGTTCTCCTACAAGGACTTCACCATCAATATGGTTAAGGTGGACTCGCTGCGTTTCTATGCCAAGCGCGACCATCAGATCATCCCTGTCAACGGGACGCTTGAGAAGTTGCAAGGACGTTTGGAAATCGACCGTGGCGACAACAAGTCGAGCCGCTACGAAACGCCCGAATATCCCATCTTCCATAGCGAGGCTGAGGGCTACAAGTTTTATCGGCGCATCAACGGCGGCGTGTTCCATCCGGGCAACGTCGACTCGGTGATGACCGCCGCCGACCTCGAAGGCAAGTTCTACTACAGCCTGTATCCTTTCGTCGTCGACAGCCTCAACGACCTCTCGATGCGCAAGGTGAAGTTTGACGGCGAGTTGGTTTCGGGCGGCATCATGCCCAATATCGTCGAGCCTCTTGTGGTGATGGACGACTATTCCTTGGGCTTCGACCATCAGATTGGTGACGACGACGAGGCATCCTATCCCATGTTCGACGGGTCGGGACGCTTCCATCAGCTGGTACACCTCTCCGAAAGCGGTTTCTACGGCGCGGGACGGCTCGATTACCTGACGGCATCGTTCAAGGGCGACCGTTTCATGTTCTACCTCGACTCGGTGACCGCCATCACCAACCAGTTCAAGATGGTCCCGCTTGACGACGGCACGAAATACCCGATGGCCAATGCCGACGCGCTGCGGCTGAAATGGGACGTCGGCAAGCCGGAGCTGACCACCGAGACCATCGACAACCCGATCTGCATGTACGGCGACACCTATTTCTCGGGTAAGACCTCGCTGTCGCCCGACGGCTATTCTGCCGACGGCAAGCTGAAGTTCGGCCTCACGGAGTTCGACTCCGACCATTTCGCATTGGATTCCAGGACTTTCGTTGCCGACTCGGCCAACTTCATGCTCTATTCCTCCGACACCTCGGCAGTGGCTTTTGCGGCAACCAACTACCGTGCCAACGTCGACTTCGACGCCCAAAAGGTGCAATATGACTACTTGGACATGAACAGCAACCTCGACTTCCCGATGAACCGCTTCGTATGCTCGTTGAAGGAAGCCGAGTGGGACATGACGACCAACAGCCTGCATCTCTACAACCCCGTCGAGAGCTTCGGCGACTATGCCACCGCCACCACCCATGAGGAGCTTTTGGCCGTACACAACAACGCCTCCAAGTTCATCTCGCTCGTGCCCGAGCAGGACTCTTTGCAGTTCTACAGCATGAGCGCGGAATACGACATGACCAACTATGTGATTCATGCCCACGACGTGAAGATCATCCGCGTGGCCGATGCCGCCGTGTTCCCCTATATGCACGATGTCGACATCAACGCGGAGTCGAGGCTTGAACCCGTCAGCGGCGAGCTTTTGGCCGACACGCTGAACGGTTGGCACCTATATAAAGATGCCGTGGTCAACATCCACAGCCGCAACTACTATGACGCGCAAGGCGTTTGGGACTACACCAACGCCCAAGGCCTCAGCACCCCGATCCATTTCGATACCATCGTGCCCGTCGAAGGCATCACGCACGGCTACGCCCAAATCGCTGACGGTTCCGACTTTAAGCTGAGCACGCAGTTCGGCTTCCAAGGCCGCCTGACCTTGACGGCCACCGAAGCATTAGGCTACTACGACGGACGGTTTGCCTTGCTCGCCTTCGAGGAGCCGCAGCCGCAATGGACCGACATGCCGATGGACTCGTTGGCTGAGCCTTCCGACATGGAACCCTCCGAGATGGCAGAAGAAACGCCTCAAGCCGAAATGCCTGTGGCAGAACCCATTGTCGACAGCATCGCCGCCTTGAACCATTGGTTTGTATCGGCCACCTCCATCGACCCTGCCGACATCAGGATTCCCGTCGACATGGAACGCATCCGCGACGACGACCCACGGATGACCAACGGACTCTATTATGAATTGGCCATCGACGGCGGCTACTTCGGCTCGTTCCTCACGCCGAAGGACGGGCGGACCGACCTCGACGAAACCGCACCCGCCAACGGCACCCTTGGTTTCGATGCCGACAGCCTGCGTTTCGTGGTGACCGACGACACCCAATACGACACCCGCCTCGAACTCGACTCGCGTGGCGTCGTCAGGGGAGAGGGCAGCTTCGGCTTGGGCTTCGTGACGCCTTTGGCCGATTTCGTCGTACATGGCGAGTACGCCCAATATCCCAACGACAGCATCACGCTCAGCGGACTCAACGTGTTCAAGGCCCCGGTCTTCGACGACAAGGCCATGGAATCGATGGCCGAGGTGTATGCCAACATCGGCGGCGAGTCCATCGACCTGACGCAAACGCCTTATCTGCATTATTTCCGCTCAAAGAACGACGACGAAAAGACCGAGGAACGGAGGAAAGCCATCGAACTGGAAGGCTATCCGCAGATGGAATCGTCTGATTTCTACTGCAATACCATCGTCATCCCCGACCTGAAGATGGTGTGGAACGACCAGCTGCACGCCTTCGTTTCGGTGGGCAAGATCGGCTTGGGCAACTTCGGCAGCCACATCGTCAACAAGTATGTGGACGGCTATGTGGTGTTCGACCGTCGCTTGGGCAACATCACCTATTATTTCGAGTACGACATGTTCCAGACCTACATCAACTACAACAGTGGCGACGGACAGTTCCAAGTGCATTGCACCTATTCCGACATCAACCAGCGGTTGGCCGACACCAAGGAAAAGAACCGCACCCGCACCAAGGACGACAAGCGCTTCCAATACGTCGCGGTGCCTTACGAGTCGATGCTCGACTTCCTCAACCGACTGAAATATGCCGGACTGAATTGATGCCAAAATGAAAAATTTGACGTTTTTTTCGATATTTTGCCCGTGATGTTGTAATTATTTGTACTTTTACCGATTGAAAAAGCGAGAACAATAAAAACCCTATCTATATGAAATTCATAGTATCAAGCCTTAAATTGTTGAAGAATCTCCAAGCCCTGAGCGGTGTCATCGGCTCAAAGAACACCCTGCCCATCTTGGACGATTTCCTGTTTCAACTGACTGAGAACGAACTGAAAATCACGACTTCCGACCTCGACGTGACCATGGCGGTCAGCATGGTGCCCGACATGGTGGAAGGCATTGGCGAGGTGACGATTCCTGCCCGCCTGCTGCTCGAAATCATGAAGAACTTCCCCGACGTGCCGATCACGGTTGCGGTCGACGACAGCACCTTGGCCGTCGAGCTGATTGCCGGCGAAGGCCGCTACAAGCTGGCGGGTCACAAGAGCGACGAGTTCCCGCAGCTGCCCGTGATGGCCGACACCTTGGTGTGGGAGATCCCCGCCGACGTGTTAGCCAAGGGCTTCGAGAAGACCGTCTTCGCCACGGGCATGGACGAGATTCGCCCCATCATGTCGGGCGTGCTGATGGAGATGACCGAGAACTACCTCACCTTCGTCGCCACCGACGCGCACAAGTTGGTGCGTTACAGAAGAATGGACGTGAAATCTGACGTGGTGGCCTCGTTCATCATGCCCAAGAAGCCCATCAACCAGCTGAAAAGCATCCTCGCCGGACTCGCCGACGAGCCGGTGCGCATCGAGTTCAACAAGACCAACGCCTCGTTTGTCTTCGGCGACTATGTGCTGGTGTGCCGCCTCATCGAAGGCCGCTATCCCAACTACGAAGCCGTCATCCCGAAGAACAACCCCTGCCAGATGACCATCGACCGTCAGACGTTCCTCGCGGCCATCCGCCGTGTGGCCGTATTCTCCAGCAAGGCCACCCATCAGGTGCGTTTCCGCATCACGGGCCAGGAAATCATGCTGACGGCAGAAGACATCGACTTCTACAACGAGGCCAAGGAACGCCTCGCGTGCAGCTATTCGGGCGACGACATGGAGATTGGCTTCAACTCGCGCTTCCTGCAAGAGATGCTGAGCAACTTCGACTCCGAGACGATCAAGATCGACATGTCGGCCCCCAACCGCGCCGGCATCATCACGCCTGCCGACAACGAAAACGAGGCCGAAGACCTGCTGATGCTCCTCATGCCGGTCATGCTCAACTGAGTTGGCTCCTTACTGAAAACGAAAGCCCGCCGAGACGACTCGACGGGCTTTGCTTTTGTTCGCGAAAGGGCTTATTTGGCAGGGGTGAGCCTAACCATGAATACGCCGTGCGAAGGGATGGTGGAATTAGCATTCTTCGTGATGGACTTCGCGATGGTCTTGTGTTGCCAAAGGTCGTAGACGCTGAAGTCGCCACCCGCCGAGCGCAGCTCAGGGATGTCGTTCCAATTGAAGTTGAGCTTCCATTCGCTGTCGCCACGGTTGAAGAAGCACACCGCCCACTCGTCGTTGGCGAGTTGCTTCACCCAGATCTGGCGGTCGTCCATGTCTACGGAGAGGTGAGCCTGAACGCCGAGCGGGTCTTGGTCGATGGCGATGACGTCCTTGTTGGTGAGGATGCGGCGTGTGTCGTCGCTCATGGCGCCGAGGTCGTTGCCTGCCATCAGCGGAGCGGCCAACATGCACCACATCGAGAAGTGGCTTTGGTCTTCGATGGTCGTCATGCCGCCGTTGCCGACTTCAAGCATGTCGGGGTCGTTCCAGTGGCCGGGGCCGTTGTAGGGGTAGAGGTCTTTCACGAGGTCGATGATGTTGGTCATGCCGACACCGCCCCAGTTGGCGCGGCCTTCCCATTGGTCGCAGATGTCGCCCGTGGCACGCCACAGGTGTCCGATGCCCTTGCCCCATTCCCAAGGCTGGGTGCTGCCCCATTCGCAGATGCTGAACACGATGGGCCTTCCGGCTTGTTTCAACGCCTCGCGCATGATGGTGTAGGCGGTCTTGGAGTTGGCGCCGCAGTTGTTGCAGAAGTCGTACTTCAGGTAGTCGACGCCGTTGCGGGCGTAGTAGAGTGCGTCTTGGTATTCGTGGCCCATGCTGCCGGGGCGACCGGCGCAGGTGTGGGTGCCTACGCAGGAGTAAAGCCCGAACTTCAGGCCTTTCGAGTGGATGTAGTCGGCGACGTACTTCATGCCGTGCGGGAAACGCTCGGGGTCGCATACGATGTTGCCATCGGCGTCACGGTCCACCTGCCAGCAGTCGTCGACGACGATGTATTCGTAGCCGGCGTCTTTCATGCCCGAGGCAACCATGGCATCGGCGGCTTCCATCAGCAGTTGCTCGCTGACATTGCAGCCAAAACGGTTCCAGCTGTTCCAACCCATCGGCGGGGTAGGGCTTAAGGCCTCAAACTCCTCTTGGCTGAGCGGCTGGGGCTTGTCGGTTTGTGCCGTGACTGTAGCGACCAACAGCAACGCGGCCAAGAATGCAAACAATCGTTTCATCGTGTGTCGGCTTTGGGTTATTTCTCTTCAACGGTAATCGTAGTGTTGGCGGCGGTGGTGACGGGAATGCTCATCCCTTGTTCGGTGATGGTCATGGAGATGTTCTGTTTCCCGTTGAGTTTCATGACGATGCCCGTTTGCGGGTTGATGCTGGCGGTGCCTTCGGTGGTGCCAGTAACGTCATCGGAAGTGACGATGCCTTTGAAACTCACGTCGACGCTCTTCTTCGAGATGGCGGTCACAGTGTATTCCGTGTTGACCGTGAACTCGATGTCGGACGTGCTTTGGGTCCTCTCGTTGGTCCAGGTGCTACCCACGCTGAGTTCCTCTTCGGGAAGGTTGATGATGACGTTGCCCAATTGGTTGGCGGAGAGGTCGCTGTGGTCGCCGACGAGTACGCCCAGGGCGTTGTAGGTGACGGTGGTGGGCTTGTTGAGGCCTTTCTCCATGTCGGCGGTCTGTCCGGCCAACATCGGGCTGGTCTTTTCGGGATGCTCGGAGTCGTATTCGAGCTTCATGCCCATTTGCGAGATGCTCAGTTTAATGGCTTCCACTTGGGTCACGAGCACGGATTGCGCGTCGGTGACTTCCTGTGCCGTGAAGGTTTGGCGCGTTTCCATGCTTTGGGTCGAGTTCATGGATTGGCCCATCACTTCCATGATGTTCATGGAGGTCTGCTTGGCGTTTACGGTGTAGGTCTTGCCCGTGTTGGGATGGAGCCTGAGTGTGACGCCGTCTTTGGCGGTGAACGAAAGGGTGGCAAGTCCGAGGAGGACGAGCATCGCAGGAGCGATTCTTCTGATGGTTTTCTTCATTGTTGATGATTTTTGTTGTTATTGTTGAATTGATTAATGTGCAATAATGAAACGTTGTGTTTTGCCGTTGGCCGCTTTAGCAAAATATATGCCATTCGGATAATCCGCAGTCGAAATGATGGTTTCGTCGCCTTCGGTTGGAAGTTCCACAACCTTCTGTCCGAGAGCGTTGAAGACGGTTACCGTGTCCATGTTTTCGCCCTTGAGGACGACGAACCCGTTGGCCGGATTGGGTGCCAAGCTGAACGAAACCTCTTGGTCTTCAACTCCATAGACGCTCTCGTAATAGATGACGATGGTGTAGAGGCCGAAGTCGGTGTCGATATAAAGGGTGCCGTAGACGTCCTTTGCCAAGGGCGTGGCATAGGTGTCAAGAAGTATGGTTTCGCCGATGGGGATGACCATGCCCGTTTCGGCGATGTTCTCGCCTTCGTAGAGACATTCCACATGGAAATTCTCCGAGTAGCACCTGTTGACGACCAAGTCTTCAGAGGTGTGGTTGGTGATGGAAACCCGTTCACCGTGGGGCGAACAGCCGTGGAAATAGAGGTGCAGCGAATCGGGGCTGACGATGACTTCCTCGTCTTCGAAGTTGTTTTGTGCGTTTAGGTTGAAGCACAGAATGATAGCTGAGATGATTGTGAATACTTTTTTCATGGTAGTCAGTGTAGTATTTATTGTCTGTCTGATGGTTATATAATTAGGTGCAAAAGTAGGCAAAATAATAACGACATTGTTGGATTTTTTTAGTTGAATAAAAAAAAGCCGCCCCAATCGGGGCGGCTCGCCAGTCTCATAGTTCTGCGTATTCTGCGATTTCTGCGTGAACCAAATCACAGTTTTGGTCCAGCGGCCACCAAAGCCTTGCCGGCCTCGTTGGTCGTGAATTTCTCGAAGTTCTTGATGAAGCGCGAGCTGAGGTCTTTGGCCTTCTCTTCCCAAACGCCCTTGTCGGCGTAGGTGTCGCGCGGGTCGAGGATGTTTGGGTCGACGCCAGGCAATGCGGTGGGTACTTCGAAGTCAAAGTATGGGATCTTCTTGGTCGGGGCCTTCTCGATGCTGCCGTCAAGGATGGCGTCGATGATGCCACGGGTGTCTTTAATGGAGATGCGTTTGCCCGTGCCGTTCCAGCCGGTGTTCACCAAATAGGCCTTGGCGTGGCTCTTTTCCATCTTCTTCACGAGTTCCTCGGCGTACTTGGTCGGGTGCAGTTCGAGGAAGGCTTGTCCGAAGCATGCGCTGAAGGTGGGCGTAGGCTCGGTGATGCCGCGCTCGGTGCCGGCGAGCTTGGCGGTGAAGCCGCTCAGGAAGTAGTATTTGCACTGCTCGGGCGTCAGGATGCTGACGGGAGGCAACACGCCGAAGGCGTCGGCGCTGAGGAAGATGACGTTTTTGGCGGCGGGACCCGACGACACAGGGCGCACGTTCTTGACGATCTTCTCGATGTGCTCGATGGGGTAGCTGACGCGCGTGTTCTCGGTCACGCTCTTGTCCTTGAAGTCGATCTTGCCGTTGGCATCGACGGTGACATTCTCCAGCAATGCATTACGCTTGATGGCGTTGTAGATGTCGGGTTCGCTCTCCTTGTCGAGGTTGATGACCTTGGCGTAGCAGCCGCCTTCGAAGTTGAACACGCCTTCGTCGTCCCAGCCGTGCTCGTCGTCGCCGATGAGCAGGCGTTTCGGGTCGGTCGAGAGGGTGGTCTTGCCCGTTCCGCTCAGGCCGAAGAAGATGGCGGTGTTTTCGCCTTGCATGTCGGTGTTGGCCGAGCAGTGCATCGATGCGATGCCCTTCAGCGGCAGGTAGTAGTTCATCATCGAGAACATGCCTTTCTTCATCTCGCCGCCGTACCATGTGTTGAGGATGACTTGCTCGCGCGAGGTCACGTTGAAGGCCACGCAGGTGTCGCTGTTGAGGCCAAGGGCCTTGTAGTCATCGACCTTGGCTTTCGAAGCGGTATAGACGGTGAAGTTGGGCTTGAAGTCGGCGAGCTCCTCAGCCGTGGGCTTGATGAACATGTTGAGCACGAAATGGGCCTGCCATGCCACTTCCATGATGAAGCGGACGGCCATGCGGGTGTCCTTGTTGGCGCCGCAGAAGGCATCGACGACATAGAGGTCCTTGCCGCTGAGTTGCTTCTTGGCCAACGACTTCACGTGTTCCCACACCTCTTGGCTCATCGGGTGGTTGTCGTTCTTGTAGCCCTCGGTGGTCCACCAAACGGTGTCTTTCGAGTTCTCGTCCATGACGATGTACTTGTCCTTGGGCGAGCGGCCGGTGTAGATGCCCGTCATCACGTTGACGGCGTCGAGTTCGGTCAGTTGGCCTTTGTCGAAGCCCGTCAGGGCGGGGTCCATCTCGTCCTTGAAGAGCTGCTCGTAGCTCGGGTTATAGTAGATTTCCTTTGCGCCGGTGATGCCGTATGCGGCTAACGCGGCTTTGATTTCTTCGATGTTTTTTGCCATGATGTATTGATTTGAATTGATGCGCAAATGTAGGGATTTTTTCCGTATGTCAAGGTCTCCCGTGAAAAAAACGTCATTGCGTTGCGACGGCTTCTGCCTCCTCAATCCTGAAATAGCGTTTCCTGATGACCCATTCGTAGATGAGCCAGATGGCGAAATAGCCGTTGGTCACGATGTTGTAAATCAAGTTGATGTTGTCGGGGAGGTGGATGAACAGCTTCACGATGACCAAGAGGAGGTCGATGGTGAAGAGGATGTCCCAGAACTTCTCGCGGTCGTTGAAGGTCACTTGGTTCTCGCCTCGTTTGATGTGGATTTCCTTCTCTGCGTAGATGAAAGGGAACATGCTCTGGATTTTCAGCTGGTATTTTCCTTCGGGGATGTCCTTCACCTTGATTTCCTTCCGTTGCATGATGCCGAGCAACTGCCCGTTGAAAAAGATTTTGTGGGGGAGGGTCATGCCCATTTTGGAGGTCTTGTCGATGAGGGTCAGTTGGCCGCCATGCCTGCTGAAGATGGGCTTGTAGACATGGCACTCCGGCGTTTCGTGCCTTTGGTCGAGGTAGTCTTGGTGGTAGTCCTCGGCAACGTAGAAGGTCTCGGCTTGGCGGAGCTGGGTGGCCACCTTGTAGCCCATCCGGGAAAGCTCGTTCATGACCATGACCGCAATGGCCTGTTCTTGCGGGTTGCTGACCCAGATGGCCGAGAGGTATTGCGACCCGATGTCGATGCCTTGGCCGTCGGTCTGCTCGAAGTCGTGGATTTCGAAGAAATAGCGGACGAGGGCTTCGTAGGGGACGACCCGAGGCTCATAGTCCACCTCGATGGTCTCCAAGTGGCCTGTCGTGCCCGTCTTGACCTGCTTGTAGCTTGGGTTTTCCGTTTTGCCGCCCATGAAGCCGACGGTGGTGTGGACCACGCCTTTGAGCCGCTTGAAGTAATACTCCACGCCCCAAAAGCATCCTGCCGAAAAGTATGCTGTTGCCATTGCTGTCTTGATTGATGCTGCAAAAATAAGTTTTTCTTTTGGGAATCATCCTTTTGGCGAAAAAAATCCAGCCCCCGAAACTTCGGAGGCTGAATCTTGGCATAACTAACTTTTTCTGCAAAAGTAGGGAATAATTTCGTTGCCTTCCCATAAAAACGGTGTTTTTATTTGAATACGGGCCGGAAAACATCGCTGTCATCCAAAAAATGAAACCGCTTCGACAAAAATCTTTGCATGTGCTTTCGCTATTTCAGTTTTTTTTCGTTACTTTGCCTTGTCAAACATCGGAAGATGCGCGACGGACATGATAGAAAGACGTTGAACCAACGTTTATCTGCGGCTAACTGAACTTCGCAACTTCAAATTCCTGCCGTAAGGTAAAAGCAAGGCTCGACGTCCCCAGTTTCGTATATGCATGTATGAGAGTATATGTATATCTGTAGAGCGGGGGCCTCGGCATTGCTTATCCTCGGCAGGAAGGCAATGCGAAGGCCTAGTTAGCGGGATGGGCAAAGTTTGCGACTCCCGCGTTTTTCTTTTGTGTTTCCAAAGAACCAAACGACAGTCATGGCATAGGGGTCGGCCATGGAAGACAAAAAGAAAAACATTAGAGACTATGTCACAAAACAAGACACGATTCCCAGGGATGGAATACGCCGACCGTGAGCCGTCGGCGGCGAACAGCGTTTATTCAAGGAACGCCTATCAGGGCGGCAAGAAGGCCAAAGGCACGGTGGTGCCTGGCATGGAGGAAGGCAGCGGCAGCGAGCCGAACCGTTTTCCCGCCGACAGCGGCAAGCCCATCCGTGGCTTCCTTTACTCGATTTCGCGCGGCGTGGTGGGCGAGTACTGGCCCCTGCGCCAAGGCAAGAACACCATCGGCTCGTCGCCGCTGTGCGACGTGTGCCTGCCCGAGGCCACGGTCTCGGAGAGCCATGCCTCGCTGACCATCCGCATCCTCGAATCGAAGGGCAAGACCATCGCCTCGCTGAAGGACACCGACTCGACCAACGGCACTTGGATCAACGGGCAGGACGTGGACTTCGACGCCAACCCCTGCAAAAACGGAGACATCATCCGCTTCGGACTCCACTACGAGTGCCTGCTGCTGCTCATCGACACCGAGGAATTGGGCCTGAAGACCGCCTCGGAGTTCATGCCGATGGAAGCCGCCGACGACTCGGCACCAATCGTCTATAAGGAGACGAATCCTTCGCAACGCGGCACGGTGGTGATGGGCGGCGACAAAGCCACGGACAGCGGCGAGTCGCGGCATACGGTGGTGATGTAATAGGAGTGGCTTATGCCAGTCATCCGACTCCAGAACGAAACGGGCAACCGCAACGTCTATTACGAGTTCGACTCCGACGACCAGCCTTTGGGCGAGGGCGGAATGGGGCGCGTGTTTCGGGGTAGGCGTGTCGATGTAGCCCACGGCATGACGCGGGCCGTCGCCATCAAGATGATGTTCGACGACCTGCCCGACCATGTCATAGAACGCGCCCGACGCGAGGCCTCCATACGCATCCTCAACGACAACCTCGTGGAGATGATCGATTTCGTGGAAGTCAACGAGAGGAACGCCTACGGCGAGGTGACGGCGACGCATTACCATGTGGTGAGCGAGTTCCTCGACGGGCTGAACCTCGACGAGTTCCTCAACGGCCAGACCACCAACCACGACGGCTCGCCCAACCCCACGGCGCAACGGCTGCGGGAGGAGTTTAGCGACAACCGCCCCAAGTTTGTGGGCTTCGTGTTCCGCAATATCCTTTCGGGCATCATCGCCTTGCACTACAAGGGCTTCATCCACCGCGACATCGACCCGTCGAACATCATGGTGACCTCCGACGGCAAAATCAAGCTCATCGACTTCGGCATAGCGCGTGAGGTGGACACCCTCGCGGCCAACGAGCGGCATCTCACCAACACGGGCCAGTTCATCGGCAAGTCGTTCTACGCCGCGCCCGAGTTAGTGCTTGGCGACCTCGCCCATCAGGACTACCGCACCGACATCTACGCCTTGGGCATCATGCTCTTCCAACTCATGGCGGGGCATCTGCCTTTCGACGGGCCCATGCACGAGGTGTGCGAGAAGCAACTGCACGACAAGCTGCCTTTGGACGAGGTGGCCGACAAGACCGTGCGCCGCATCATCGCCAAGGCCACGGAGAAGAAACAGGAGAAACGCTACCAGACGGCGGCGGAGATGTTGGCCGACATCGACAAGTGGATGATGGGGAAAACAAGCACGACCCAAAATACGCCGAAGCAACCCAAGCCCATAGGCAAAGTCATCGGCATTGCCGCAGGCGTGTTGTTGGTTGCCGGACTTTCCGTCGTGCTTTTGACGCAACAAAAAGACACCATCAGTACGGAGAAACCTCCGGTGCAAACGCCTGCACCCCAGCCGGTTGCGGCATCGGAACCGCCCAAGCCGGTTGAACCGCCCAAGCCCATCGTCGTCAAGACCGTGGCCGAGGCGGAACGGCTGATGATGGACAGAAGCACGGCGCCGGAAGGCTTGGCCATGCTCAATGATTTGGTTGCGGATAAGGACTTCAAGGCGGTCTTCCTGAAAAGCCGTCTCCTTTTCGACCCTTCGGGCAACGCCAACGACAGGCAGTTTTACGACGACCGTTGGGCTTCCATGCGAAGCAACAGCGGATTGCGGACCGACAACGCCGAAGCGCACCAACTGCTGATGCAGGCGTTTGGAATCAACGAAAACGACTATGTGATGCTCTACCAGTTGGGCTGCGACTTCATGTCGGGCAATCGGGGATGCGCTCGCAATGCGGGCTATGCCTTGTGGTGCTTCAACAAGGCGACTGAGGTCTTGGGTGAGGATAAAAGAGAAGAGGCGCAACGATACAGAACCGAAATCAAGGCGAAACGAGATCGGTTGAAGAACATTGCGGCGGTGAAGCCGAAATAAGTCATAAAAACAAAAGAATATGGAACTCTACAAAATACAAACCCAAATGCCCGTTGAGGGCTGCTGCGAGTCGGGGATAGGAGGACGCTCGGAGAACCAAGACTCCTACGGCTACCAAGACACGCCGTTTGGCCTGCTCGTCGCCGTGTGCGACGGCATGGGCGGCGGTCCGGCGGGCAAGACTGCCTCCACCATCGCCGTGAACGAGATCATCGCCGGCGTGATGGAAGCCGACCCGGGCGAGGCCGCCGAGCAAGTGCTGCTTGATGCCATCCGACGCGCCAACCGCGCCATCCTGCAAAAGGCCGCCGACAACCCCAAGCTGCAAGGCATGGGGACGACCTGCGCCGTGACGCTCATCGGCGCGGAGTCGGCCCTCGTGGCCCATGTGGGCGACAGCCGCGTCTATCAGCTGCGGCGCCACAGGAAGGTGTTTCGCACCTTCGACCATTCCGTGGTGTTCGAGATGGTGAAAAACAAGGTCATCACCGAGGAGCAGGCGAGGCTCTCCGACCAGTCAAACGTCATCACCCGCGCCTTGGGCATGAAGGAAGACGTGGAGATCGACCTTGCGGAACGCCCCTACGCCAAGGGCGACCGCTTCATGCTGACGAGCGACGGCATCCACGGCACGATGGCAGAGCCGGAACTCATCCAACGCGCCACCCGACGCGGCCCCTTGGAGGCCACCGTTGACGACCTCGCCCATCATGTGGATGAGCAAGGGCAAGCCCACGGCGGCGGTCACGACAACCTGACCGTGGTCGTAGTGGAAACGAAAACGAAATCGAAAAGGAAGGAAACGATGAAATACAAAACCACATTGATTTTGAGTTTGATAGCGGCCATGTTGGCGGCTACGCTCCTCTTGCTGAACGGCTGCCAAAACAAGGACATCGACGTGGAGACCTTCAGCATCGCCGACGAGCAGGTATGGCCCAGCACCGACACGGTGGGCATCCGTGGCACCTACGATTTCTTCATGGAGGCCGAGGGCATGAAAATCAACATCGGAACGGATTCCAATCTCAGCGACGCCAACAGCCATGCCGTGGCGCTTTCGGGCAAGGACTACGCCGTGACGGTGCGCCACCTCCAGCCCAACACCACCTATTATTACGGCTACAGCGTGGACCTCGGCCTGAAGCGCGACTTCCTCACCGAGACACGGCATTTCCGCACCTTGGCCTTACAAGAATACACCGTTAGCGTTGTGGCCAACCCCACAGATGGGGGCGCGGTGACGGGTGGCGGCACCTACACGGAAGGACAAACCTGCGCAGTTTCGGCTACGGCCAACGAAGGCTACACCTTTATTAATTGGACGGAGAACGACAGCGTGGTCTCTGCGGA
>FLNV01000765.1_pt1 | contig 26762 bp, 13 predicted proteins | sample 1140351 | NCBI WGS metagenome assembly FLNV01 (sample SAMEA3878207, study PRJEB12797) | bioreactor metagenome | biome: Moose rumen | place: Sweden | collected 2011-10
GGCTGTGCAGCACGCCGAAGAAGGAGGCTGCGGACATCTACGAGATGCTGGGATACAAGAAAATGCCTTTCTGGAGAAAAATAAAAGTTTGTAGTACACAGTAACGTAATCGAGAACGCTGGAACGGCGGTGACAGCGAGAAAAACAAAGATTAGGGGTAAAAGTTGGGTTATGTTTGGCAATTCTGCTCCATTGGAACACATGATGCTGTTTCCTGAGATACTTGAGGATGAAGATAGTGATGAGGGTGATGATTCAGAACGTTAGATTTCGTGAATATCATTTGGTTATTTCAAAATAAAGTTGTACCTTTGCACCATATATTTGACATGTTGAGACAAAGCAGAATGATGAATTCAGGTGGTTTCTAAACCATTACCTATTCCGAATGAGGCTACTTCTAAAGTTCTGATAATTAAAGCAGTAGTTATTAGACACATAATTTTAAAAGTATTTCTCATGTTTCTTACTTCGTTTTTAATTTTGGCTGCAAAACTACTATTTCTTTTGGCATCCATCGCTATGCAAAATGTAGCAGTTTGCGGAATAAGAAACGGGCGATGAAAGGACGGTTATAGGTGCGCCATTCTGCCTCAATTTGCAGGTTGCTTTAGGAAGTTAAACCCGCCTTAGGGTCCAGATTTTGGGTTACGAATTAGAAACTTAACTCCTTCGCCAATCCTCCCCAATTTGCTATTTGACCCAAATTAAACTTCCTCGCTCTTCCCCTTTTTGCCTTTATTTTAGGCCGAACTGCGTTAATCTTCCAAAATCACTTTCTTTTTACAAGCTTTTTTCGTAACTTTGCAGCGGTAATGGCGGAACGATGGTGTTGCCAGTGTTCTGGCCTACAGAAAACGAACGGAACAATGCGAAACATAAGACTTTACATATCTGTTGTGGTGGTAGCGACGGTCGGCAGCCTGCTGTCTACCAGTTGCGACAAGAACGTGTTCGACCAGCAGGTCTACGAAAATATAGTGGAGCGTAGCTTCCCCACCGACACCGTGGACAGCCACCATGACTGGCAACTGTCTGTGATAGCTACAACCCACATATCTTGCGATGTGGCAGGCACGTGGCGTGTGGCCCTGCTGTCGGCCAATCCGCAGGAGCAGTCGCAGGCAGAAATCTTGGCCGAGCAGTATGTCACCGCCGGCGAGAATGCTATGCTGACCTACCTGCTGCCAAAGGTGCAGCAGCAGATGTGGGGTGTGGCCTACGATGCCACAGGCCAGCTGTTGGCCTTGCAGGAGCTGACGGCAGGAAATCCATCGTGTCGGTTGACCGAAGCCGACGTGCCGGCCACGACAGGCAGCAAGCAGCTGTCGCGCCAAAGGGTCTATTACCTATATGAGTCGGAGTTTCCCAAGCCTGGCGACTGGGACTTCAACGACCTGGTGCTGACCATTGAAACGCCGCAGCCAGTGCCACCGGGCAGCACCGACGACAGCGAGCTGGCAGCCAGGCAGGTGCGTCTGCACGTCACGCTTGAGGCCGTTGGCTGCAACCTGCAGCTGGCGGCAGCCATCAGGTTTGTCGGAATCAAATTCAGTGAGGTGGAGAGTATTACCACAGAAGGCAACCTGAGCTTTGTGCGCAACAGCACTTATCCACGCTCAATCATCACCGACGACGCACTGTTGCAGCAAGGCCGCAACGGCGATGCCGTGCTGTGTCTCTTCGACGATGCGCACCTTGCCGTCTATTCGCGCACCAGTGAATCTGGCATGGTCTTCCGATACTACTACAATGTGAGTCACACCACGTCAGACGTATATCACATCTTCAACGCGCCCGAAGTGACTTACCTGATAACCTTCCGCGACGCTCAGACGGCACGCCTGTTCTCGGCAGCATCGCTCGACCCCTTTATAATCTCGCCCTTCAACGGCGCCAACTGGGAAATCCACCAGTATCAGTATCGTATGCAGCAGACCATGTTCGAATATGTCACCGAGGACCAGGGTAATTTCCATACAGGCTATTCATGGTGTCTCTCTGTGCCATATTCCTGGTTCCGCTATGCCATCGAGAAAAATCCGCTCGGCACACTGAAGAACGGCGTAATAAGCGGTGCCTACTCGGTGTTCGGACATAGCTATGGGCAGTGGGTGGCTGACCGCAATACGGCGACCGACTGGTATCTCTATCCCAGTTCGCGCATGGTCTATTGACCAGCGGCACATAGTACAGTCTATCTTCTATTCCGTCTTTCCAGTTCCGATTTGATTTCTTTCATCTTGCCTTCTGTAAGGTCATAGCCTATCATTATAAAGATGGCTACGAAGGCCGAGAGGGCCGGTATCAGTATGTCGGCGAGACGTAGCTGCGTGAGTGTCTCTGGAGCCTGAATGGCTGCGTTCTGATCGAAAGCAACCCATTTCAGTACGGCACCGCTGAGCACCAGAGCCAGCGACTGGCCCATCTTTACCATCCACCAATAGATAGCTCCGAACTGACTTTCCTTGCGTGGCAGACCGTTGCGTAGTTCGTCGAGGTCGCACACGTCGGCCGTCATCGACATCATCAAGGTGAAGAGTCCACCCATGCCGAACGACATCATCGGTAGCGGCAGGAACATGAGCCACGGATTTTCGGGACTGAACCCCCACCACTTTAACACATAGCCTACGATGCTGATGACCGTAGAGATGATGAAGGCCTGCTTCTTGCCCCAGCGGCCGGCCATCCACGTGACAATGGGGATGACCATGAAGGCAGTAATCAGGGCATTGACCGTGGCAAACCAAGCCGAGGCCGAGCGGAACAGCGTGGGCACCCATTCCCAGGTGAGCCAGTTGTTGGCCAGCGAGTAGTCGCCGTCGAACATGTAATAGACAATGATGTAGTTGCTGAAGGCGGCCACAATCTGGAATCCGTTATACACCAGGAAGGTGGCCACACACAGACGCAGGAAAGGTATGTTGCGGAACACCTGGCCCAAGTTCTTGAAGATGTCTTTCACTACGTTCCACATCCCCGACATGGTGATGCCTGGCCGTTCCTTCTGCTCGTCCTTTAGTGGTGGCTCCTTGCAGAAGATGGCAGGCATGATGCCGGTCAGTATGCACAGGGCTGCCACCACAATAGATAGCTTGCGCACGCCCTCCACCTGCGTGGCGAAGATATAGTCGGGGTTGGAGATGAGAGCCCAGAACCAAGGCACAATCATCCAAGCCACTTGACCGATGGTGTTGGTGATACCCATCAGTCGGGTGCGCTCGTTGTAGTCGTCGGTCAATTCGTAGCCCAGTCCGATGAAGGGTGTCGAGAAGATGGTGTTGCCCGTGATGTAGAGTAGTGACATGACGAGGAAGTACCAGAAATTGAAGGTCTGCCCGTTCTCTGGACTCATCTGCCACAGCAAGATGAAGAGGATACCAGTGACGATGGCACCGACGAAGATGTAGGGACGTCGACGGCCCCAGCCCGTGCGGCTGTTGTCTGAGATGTAGCCCATGATGGGGTCGGTCAGGGCATCGAAGAAACGAGGTATGCCGCCTAAAAGACCAGCTAAGAACGGATTCATGCCGAAGCCTGTGACGAGGAAAAACATAAACACGCCAAGGGCAGCGGGCAGCAGGTTGTTGGTCAGGCTGCCTGAGCTGTAGGCCAGCTTCTGGCCCCAGCTCAGTTTTTGGCCCGACAGAGAACCGTCGGGAACGGTGGCTATTTTTTGTGTCATGGCAGGGTGATGGTTTGGATGGCTTCTTTGGCGATGGTGAGGGGGTAGTGCTTACCGTCGATGGCAAGGTCGAGGCCAACGGGCTGGTCGCCTTGATTAATCACCACTACGGCAATGGTGCCGTCGGGGTTGCGCACGGCAGTGGCCATCACCGCCTTGCTCTTCTCTTCTATCGTGGTGGGCTCATCACCGCCTACTTTTACGCCCAGCACCTTGGCATCAGGTCGCAGGAAACGGCTGAAGTGGACCATGGCGTAGTACATAGGGGTGAAATAGACCTCGTTAGCGTCAGCATCGGCCAGCACTGGGGCGCAGCACCAATTCTTGGCCCAACCTGGGCCCCCCTGACGGTCGAGTACCATGTTCCAGTCTATCCAACCGCTTACCCAGTTGTTCAGACAGCCTATGATGTCGCGAGCATAGCGGAATACGGGCACGTACTTCGGATGCAGATGTTTCTGCTCGTCGGTCGCCCAGTCCCAGCCCCAGTCAGTACCTTCTGCCTGCCAGTACCAGGCATCGTCCTTCCAGTGAGGAACCTCGGCATCCACGCAACCCTCGGTCTCGATGACAAGCTTATCGGGGGCAGCCTCATGAGCCTTATTCAGCATCTCGGGGAACCAATCGACCGTACTTTCATACCAGTGGAGGGCTATGCCGCTGAAGTACTTGGCCGTGGCCTCGTCGGCATACATGGCCTCCGTCCACTCTGGAATGCCAGCGCGGTTCTGGTCGTAGCCCAATATCTTCACGCTGCCGAAGCCTTCCTTCTCTAACGTTGGGCCGAGATAGTCGCGCACGAAGGCAGCCTCATACTTTGGGTCGAAGTACATACTCTCCCAGTTGTCGTTGTTGCCGTAAGGCTCGTTCTCGGGCGTGATGGCCCAGATGTTGACGTCATGGGCCTTGTAAGCATCCAGATACTTGACGAAATAGTTGGCAAAGGTCTGCTGACATTCGGGCTTCAGCACACCGCCGATGTCAGAACCGTTGGTCTTCATCCATGCGGGGGGACTCCATGGCGACGACACAATTCGAAAACCGTCCTGCGAAGCTGCCTGTGCGTCCTTGATGAGCGGCAGAAGCGTCTCTTCGTCGGGCGCAATGGAGAATTTCTTCATCAGCGTGTCGCCCTCCACGGGAGCGTAGCTGTAGTGGCCGCGTGAGAAGTCGCACGAGCCGATATGGGTACGGGTGAGCGAGTAGCGGGCACCGTCAGGGCCGAAATAAGCATCGATCACCTCCTGTCGCTTCTCCTTGCTCAACCGGGCAAGTAGCGACGAGGTGGCTTCTGTGAATGAACCGCCGATGCCTACGAGCGTCTGACGTTCCACCTTTGTGTTCACTTCAATGCTAACAGTTTTCTCGGCAGGAGAAAACTCGGTCTTCTGTACAAGATGCTCACCGGTAGAGTTGGTTTCCCATACGGTAATGTCACTCTGCTGGGAACAGGCTTGCAATGCAAGGGTCATCATCAATAAGCTTTTTACTTTCATTTCTATATAGGTTTTTAGTTTATACGGTGATTGTCAGTTCTGACAGCTGGCGGGTGAAGAGACGGGTACTGTCAACCTCCGAAAGAGTCAATCCTTCGCCATTTCCCTTCTTATAAATAATGTGAGCGCCGCAGTAGGAGAATGATACAGTACCGTCGGGCAGGAACTCTTTGTCTTTCAACAGTGTGGGACGGAACGACACGTGTCCGTTCTGTACGCGAACGCCCAGTTCACCGAAGCGGCAGAGGATGTCTTCCTTCACCTGACCAGTCATGCCCGGCTGGCGGGCACCCTTGCCCCACGGTGTGTGCGAGTAGGCATCGGTGGCGAAGGCACCATACTGGCGGGCCGTCTTGTGGATGCCAGTGCCCTCAAGGATGGCATGGTAGTGACGCGCCAATGCTTCCGTCTCAGGAGCATCAGCATCGAGGGCCTGGAAGTAGCACTCTTGTGTGGCTACCAGCAATTTCGACACCATGTGCCAATAGATGCTGCCCAGTCCCTCGTAGGCATAGAAGGTGCCGCTGCGACCGGTGAAGGCTTTGTGGTCGAAGGTTTCCTCAAACAAATCCAATAGGACCTGTTTTGATTGAGCATTGAACATTGAGCATTGAACAATGTTGGCATCCACATTTTGAGTGGTAGAATGGTCAGAGGTCAATTGTAAATGGTCAATGGCTGCAGCCAAGTCGGCGGCGTTGCGGAACGTGCCGTTGAAGTGGAGCGTGCCACACGCGTCACGGCTGACCAGCCGCTTGTCGCCTTCCTCTACCATCTTCTTCAGCAGTGGCGAGCGCTCCAGTGCATTTGCAGGCAGACAGTTCTTCTCAAGGAAACCAGGTAGGTTCTTGTTAGGATAGAGCATGTAACTCTGCTGATCATCGCGATAGAGGCGGCTGGCGCGAAGGGCATCGAGCACAGCTAGCGCCTCTTCTGATGTGAGTACGCCGGAACTGAGTATAGCCACCTGTCCTTCAAGCATCTCGTTCAGTGTGCGAATGCCGACGAAATGACTTTCAGACAGTTCCATGATATTATATGAATGGTAAAGTCCGTCGGCCCTACGGTTGGCACGGGTGCTTTGCTCCACGGGTTTTATGGCATCGGTAAGGAATGCCAGTATGTCTTCGCGCGACACCTTTTCCTTTCCTCCGCTGAATGAATGTTCGTAAATTTTATTACGATAGGCGGTCGAGGCTTCACCGAGCGCATCCATAACCATCTGCGTCTCTGTTAGTGTCAGGGCTGCTTGTGTAGCTTTCATCCAAATAGCGACTTCGCGCGAGAGTGTGAAATCTATGGCCTTTGAAGCAGCGACGATGTCGCGATAGAACTTCAGGGCGCGGTGCAGATAGCACAGCGTAACCACCGACAGGCCACCGCCCACCAGCGCGTTGTTGGCATCGTTCCACTCAGGGCGCTGTGTGTTCATCCAGATGCCGCCATCAGGAATGAAATTCGACAGCTTTGCCAGCAGCGACACCAGCAGTTTCTCTAACAGTGAAGCTCTAATGGTGTTGCCATTGGCATCTTTCAGCAGGGCAGCATCAACGCCTTTCTCAGCCATTTCTTTCTTCAGTCGGTCGCTCAACGGCGCGTCAAAGCGGATAGTGTCTTTTGGATTCTGCAAAATCTCTTGGTAGGGCTTGATATGGTAGGGTACATTGGCAAAGGGATAGACGGGCGTGTCGAGGTGGGCTGCGAGCTTGCCTGGCCAGTGCGCCTCTTCTGCCTCCATCAGGCGCAGCAGATAGATGATCTGATGGTCGCCCCAGTAGCCGATGTACGACCACGGGTCAGACGGGTCTTCTGTCTCCCAGTCGAACCCCGCCTTTGTCACACGATATGGATTATAGCCGTCGGCAGTTGTACAACTGAGGAATTTCTCGGTCATGGCCTCGAGTAGGGTGGGGTAGGATACGGCCAGCGCCTCCCAGTTCTGGAAGATGTCGCGCCAGTTGCCCTCGTAGTCCAGCACGGGCTTACCCGTCACTGGGTCGGTGGTGTTGATGTTGAACTTGTTCCACGGACGTGTTGGGTCGCCATGACGGCGGCTAAAGCCTAATGGCAGCGGATCCTCTTTTGTGGCCTCTGCCATCGGTATGCCACCACGCATGATATTGAACATCGTGTTTGAGAAGTGGCGAGCCGTGCGAGCCTCATCGGCGGTTTCTTGCAGACCGTCGGCCTGAGCTACTAACTGCACTAGGCGGTTGGTGGCTTCTTCTATGTCTTTGTCGAGTAGGGCTTTGATGGCGGGGACATTATCAATGCCCCCCAACTGACGGAAGTGTTCGCGCAGGGCTATCACTTCAGTCTGGTCTTTCATCATATCGGCCACTATGGTCCAAGACTTCTTTTCATTTACTTCAAGGGAGATTTGTGTCCCTAATAGATAGGCGCCGCACTCGCCCTTGACGATTCTCTCTTCTTTCAATGGCTGTCCATGACGGAAAGCAGGTATCTGAGCCGAGGACAGCAGATGCACGGGACGGTTCAGGCCCGTCTGCCACACCACGTTGCAGCGCAGAGCCTCGCTTGGTTCGGCGCGGTCGATGATGATGGCACTCAGACAGAAAAGGCCTATGCCCGTCTGCGGTTCCAGCTCTGTCTGCTTGTAGGCGTTCACCAAGTTGCTGGAAGCCTGCTGCAAGGCACTGGGCACACCGCAGGGCATCACGTTCTGCAGACCGTCGAGTAATTCTAAGTGTTGTTCGCTTGTACTCAGGTTCTCAATGGTTGCTTCCCGCTGGAAACCATAGCGGTCGCCAGGTGTCCACTGCCAGCGGAAGCGTAGGCACCAGTCGTGATTCACTTCCTCGAAGATGACGCTATTGCCAATGCGGCTCTTGTACAGGTTGCGCTCTGTCTGGAACAGTGCCTCGCTGTGGGTGGAAAAAGGTTCCCAACAGCGGGTGTCGCCACTGCGGCGAATGAGAGTCTTGCTGCCTGTCTGCTCGGCAGATGCCGTCACACGGTCGTCTGTCTCGTATGGGAACAAGGCCCAGTCGGCACTGCGTCGTCCTGCGGTGATGCCCCCGTTGCTCGACATGAAAGTCCAGAGGTCGGTACCGCTGACAATATTCATGAAGAACGGCTCCATGTCGTTCACATTGCTGATTTGGAAGTAACGTTCCATAGTTTTCTTTTCGTTGTTCATTATTGCTCTATTTTTGATTCTATTTCGTTGAACTGTTGCTCTATGGTTGATATCGTAGCATGATATGGGTCTATCTTGTGAGCGTCGCTCAGCACTTTGTAGGCCATGCGGGGATATAGCTGATAGAGTCCCAGACTGTCGGGCAGCCCTTTGGCACAGATGCCGAACCATTCCTCGTTCATGTTGTTCCGACCCTCCACGTAGTCGAATCGATAGCCGCCATTGGCCCAGGACGCGCTGGTGTCATGCGTGTCAAGGTTCTTCGTTTGGCCCGTTTTCCACCAGCCGTCACTGAATTGAAATGTGAAGCCTCCAATGCAGTTGCCACAGTGTCCCATACCAGCTGCATTGAGATAAATCTCCCGCCAGTTCCTTAGCAGTATCTCTGCCTGTTCCCGTTGTGCCTCCTGCTGTGTGACTGCGTTATAGGCATCGGCCCCGAATTCGGTGAACACCACAGGCTTGCCGTATTTCCGCTTTACGTCGCTGAACAACATGTCGAATGACTCGCCGCGATAGCTGTTCACACCCAGCACGTCCACATCCTTGCACTCATCGACAATGATGTCCAAGAACAGCAGGTCACCATTGCAGATGGCCACCGGTCGCGACTGGTCGATGGCCTTTATCCTCAGCGTGGCCTCGTTCATCAGCTCATACAGGCAGCGTGCATTGCGTTGTTGTTCGGTTGTCTGGTCGTTTGGCAGTTTGGGGCATGTTACACTGTCTGAAGCTGGCATGTCTTCCGTTTCAGCCCCTTCCCAGAACAAGCCATAGTTGTTTTCGTTGCCTATCAGGTAGAGTAGCAGACCAGGAGAGTCCTTATATGTGTTGGCCAAGTCATCGGCTTCCTTCAACAACGATTCGCGCATGTTATCCATGCAGTAGTCTGTATGGTCGTAGTCCTTGTTGTCAATCGTCATCCCATAGCGACCGAACGAGTGATTGATTATCGTGTAGATGCCATACTGTTCGTATATGTACTGGATCCAGCACGGTGGAATGGTCGAGTACTGCCGGATGGCATTCACTCCCATCTTCTTCAATAGCGGCATCTCGTTGTCCAGTGCAGCCTGTATAATGCTGTCGGGTTGTTGCCATAGGCTATAGGCCCAGTTGGTGCCTATAGGAAAGTAGTCCCAGTTCATGCCCTTAATGAAGAATGGTTCGCCGTCGATGAGCAGTCGGCTTCCAGTAGAGTCGCTAACAATTTCAATCCTTTGCTGCAAGGCTGATGTGGAACAGGCCGTAAGCACAACAGATAAGGCCAATATTACATATTTAATTCGTCGTATTCCCATATAGTTGCGTTTCATGTTACTCGTAATCGTCACTCCACAGACTACCACGACGCGATGCTACGCTTTCATCGCTGTCGAATGAACCACCTACGCCATCATATCCTATGGTGCCTTCGCCCAACTGGGCTTCACCAGAACCGCTAAGCATAAGCAGGTCGTTGTAGGTCTCTATCTGGACAGATAATGTCTGAGGGGCAGAATAAATTTTATTCATATTGGTCGTCGTAGGTTATGGCTATTTGACATGTACTACTTTGCCTCGTTTGATGTATAGTCCTTTCTGTGGATTCTGTACGAGTAAGCCTGTCAGTGTGTAGTAGGGACCATCGTCTTTAACGGCAGCCTCTGTTTCCTCCAGTTTCAGGGAAACACCATCGACATAGACCGTGCGTGCAGAGGCAGTAACATTGGCAAGATAGGCTCGGAAAGAACCTACAGTCGTGCCGGCATTGTCGAGCCATGATAGCTGTCCGTCAGACTTAAATGCGGCATAGCCTTCTGTGCCCGTCACGCGGAACAGTTGGAAGTTGCCAACGAAAGCCACCCCTTCCACAGTCGTCTGCAAGTCGGCTTTGCCGCGTGCCAGCTCTGCATTGCCTGTCGCGGCATTGATGCTCAGTGTAGCAGGCGCATCTGTCGTGTTACGGAGCAGATAAGGCTTGTATGCCTCCATCGTTGTGCCGCTGATTTGCGAGAATTCGATGCCATCAGAGGTGACACCAGTCAGTTCGTAGGCAGCAAGGCCAGCAGGAACTGTCAGGCTGTGGGGCAGGCAGGATGTGGCGAATGCGCCTGCCTCAATGGTGCGTGTATAGGTGAGTTTGGTACAGCGGCCATAGTTCATTGGCAGTACAGGATAGCCATCTTCAAACACCACCTGATAGTCTGTGGCCTTCAAGGGCAGAATCCAGCCTCCGGCATTGTAGGCTAGGTTCTGCGTATTGGCCAGCTTTGGCTGTTGGTCAGAGGCCGCATTGTCGTCGCCGCCGTTGCCGCTGAGCAGTAGGATAACGTTCGGATTCTGTGCTGTTATGGTTATTGGGGTGGTATTTGTGAGGACTATACCGCTCAGGTCGATGGCTGTTGCTGTGGTGGGCAGTGCTGCCACGTCAGCAAGGAACTGCTCACGGTTGACGTCGGTGATGCCAGTTCCAAATGAGCTGACGCTGACAATGCCTTTCGAGTCAGGGTCGCTCACAAACACCTTGTCGCCCGTCTCACGGTAGAAGTAGATGTTGGCCACCAGCGCCTCGTTTGTTCCTGCCTGATAGTCGCTGAAAGCAAAGAACAGCCAGTTGACCGTGGTGTTGGTGATGGGAAGGTCAACGGCGTTCCAACGCCCACCCACGAGGGCCTTGGCATACTCCCTATTGATTGGTTGTCCCTCAAAGTGGATGCTGAATGTAGGTGCGTCGGTGGTGACATACACGTCGGCATGGATCATATTGTATGCCGATATGTCCATATCGCCCAGCGCCCCCAGACCAAAGGTACCCAGCTGTGAGGCGAAGATGGCATACGTTGTGCCACCGCCTACGGTAGGAATTGGGAATTGGTCGGTGCCGCGGTGCGAGCCACCGTTATAGTCGAAATTCATAGGTGGTACTGTCTGACCTACAAAGACTGGTAGCTTGCCGCTCATGCTCGGTGCTGCGGCCACAGCAGGAATGTCGCTATATGAGAGGCCTGCTGGGCCTATGCCGCGCACACTGACAGTCTCTGTCAGGCCGCCTGCCGACAGCACGATGGCATACTCGCCGGCATGCAGGGCCGTGAAGGTGTGGTACTCGGTATCAATGACGGCATGGGTGGTGGGTACCAGCTCTCCATCGGCCAGCTCGTAGAGCGCATAGCTGAGGGCAGCGGCATAGGGGCTTCCGAACTGGTCTTTGCCCTGAGCCGTGAAGCCAATGGTCTGCCCGATGACGGGATCGCCCTCCAATGTCAGCGAGAGGCTGGTCAGTCGGAGCGCCTCTTCCACTGCGAAGGTCTTCGTTGCGGTCATAGAGGAGCCTGACGGAGAAGCGTCTGGAGCGGCGGCTGAGGAGGGAACTGTGGCAGTGACGGTGGCCGTGCCATAGACGTCTGGGGTGAAGTCGTTGCCGCTGAAGGTGCCGTCGGCACTGCTCCAGGTGGCGCTCACGGGCAGAGTGTTCTTAGCATAGTCATAGCCCACGATGGCCAGTGTCGAGGGCTGCCCCTGCTTCAGTACGTCAGCATCGCAGGTAATCTCAACACCCATAAGGTCGGTGTCGGTAGCCGATGACGGACGGCCATAGACCTCCAGTTCGTAGAGCGATGTGCCATACTGTGTGCCTCGCTTCACGCCCACCACTCTGACATAGCGGCCTTGCTGGTCGTTTAAGGATAGTTCTGTCCAATCGGCAGCCTTGCCTGTGCCCGTCTTGCTATAGGTAATATCGCCGTCGGCGGTCATTCGCAGTTCTATGCGATATTCGGCTGCGTAGGCGGCTTCCCACTTGATGCGTACCTTATAGACAGATGTAGTCTCGCCCAGATCCACCTGCAACCATTCGTTGTCTCTGTGTTCGCTTCCCCAACGGGTGTTCTGGTCGCCGTCGGTGGCGTTGCCAGCCACCGAACCGGCATTCTCATGGCTGCTCTCGGTGCAGGCCTTGCCCAGTGCCAGGTTCTTCATCACAAGCCGCTCGCGCAGGTCGGGCTCGCTCAGGTCCACAGGGTAATAAGTTGTAACGGCCTCATAGTCGCGTTCCTTTACCTTCATCTGGTGGGGCGGCACGGTCATGGAGGTTCCGTCTGAGAAAACGACGGTTACGGCGGCATTAGTGGGATTGAAGGCAACATGGTATCTTACGTCACCATTATTATATACGCGCGCGGTGGGAATGGAGGCCGTCACCGTCCAGTCAATGTCGCCGTAGGTGCGGTGAGAGTGGGTCACGAAGTAGGTGATGCCATTGGTTGAGCTGGTGGTCATAGTGCCCCAGCCTTTCTGCCAGCCCTCGTCAAAGATGGCGGCGGCATCATCGGGGTCGCTCCACTGACGATAGGTCAGCACCACGTTACCCCAGTCGGAATCGCGCAGGTCGGCATCGCCTATGCCGCCCAGTCCGTCCCATCCCTTGTGCTCCTTGATGCCCATTAGGTATTGGTAGTCCCAGGCGGCAAACGCCTTGTCCTCGCCCAGATAGTCGAGAGCAGGCGATATGGGCATCCACTGAATGCCCTGCATGAAGACCGGGTCGCCACCGAACCAGGTCCACCAGCCTATGCCGTGGCTTGTCAGGTTCGAACTCCATGGCTGTGTGTAGTCAACCACACCGTTGCTGGTGTGTTTGAACTTGCTGTAGTCGATGTTGTAGCCATCTTTTTTCGTGGTGTGGAAATCGTCAGTTATCGCTTCTCCATGACGGTCGAACCAGTATTCGGCAGTGGCGCGGCTCTCGCTCACCCATCCGAAGATGCCGGCATCGCGCAGGTCGTTGTCTCCTAAGGCCACACCTAAGAGATACATGCCGCCCCAGCCCTGCATCGACTCAGAGGTTGACTCCTGCCCGTTGCCGGCCCCGTCGCCCAGTCCGCCGGCATAGCAGTGACCCGCCCAAGGGTCCATCATGCGCAGGTAGCAGGACCAGGAGTCGCGCTTGTAATTGTTGTATTCGCGGGCCACCAGCTTGATCATGTCGCCATAATTTGTCTTGAAATCATTATCGACCAGTGCCAGCATGGCAGCGGCCAGCGTGAAGTAGCCGTAGTGGAAGTGGTGGTCGTTGTAGGTGTCGCTGTCATAGCTAGTGTCGTAGCCTATCAGTCCATGAAAGCGGGGGTCGTAGGCAAAGAAGAAGTTATCCTCGCCAGGCGTATAGGTCAGCCAGTTCACCAGCGCCTCTTTCAGTCGGTCGTGGCACAGGGTAAAGAGTGCCTCGTTGTTCATCTCGCGGGCGAAAGCCATGTTGAGGGCCATCTGTGTGAGGCCTTTGCCACCCCAATAGGTGTCGCTGCCGAATGTGCCCGTGTCGGCATAGCGTTGCAGCATGGTGAGCATCTTCGCCGGGTCGTAGGAATTGGCACCCTCGGTGTCGGCGGGCATGGGATACCACGGCAGCATGCCTGAGAACTGGTAGCTGATGTCTATGTTGCTGCCCTCAACCAGTTTCAGCACGCCGCGTGGCGTGTCATAGTTGTGTTCGCCGAAGAACGTCAGGTCGGTGGTAGTGCCATTGGCCTTTCCGTCGGTGTTGCGGCGATAATGGTGGGGAATGAAACCTTGTAGCACGCTTGTCGTTGCCGATCCTGTACGCAGGTCGGTGGCCGATACATGCCAGTGGGTTGTCAGCCGTCCTTGTCCGTCATAGGTCCATGACACTTGTGTGTCGGTGGGCTTGCTGTAGGCGTATGGCTGATAGGTGGTCAGGTCAGAGTTGTTTTTCAGCAAAGCCACCACCATATAGCCCTTTGCGCCTAAGGCCACATGGGCCTCGCCGTCAGCAAAGGTGACGCTGGTGGCTGAGGGCAGGTATATGCCGTAAAGGTCGCTGGTGATGGAATTGCTGATCTTCACCACGAACTGTGCGAGCGTCTGACTGCCTGACAGCGTTGTGCCGTCAGCGCTGGTGAAACTCACGCTGATGTCCTGACCGGTGAGCAGGTTGTCGCTGCCGTCGTTGCCAGTCTTAAGGGCTGTAATTGTGGGGTCGATGTTGGTTGTCTCAATCCATGTGAAAGGCATGCCGTGTGCCAGCGTGGTGAGCAGGCTGCGGTTGCCGTCCTCCTCAGAGAAGGTCATGGTCCAGTCGCTCCACTGTTCGGCCATGGGATGCAATGGGGCAAACCCGTCGCCGCACTGCAGGCGTAGCTTCGACTGGGCCTTCATCTCAGTGCCGTTGTCAATCCAGTACTTTGGGTAGTGAATGTCAAGACCGTACTTCATACCTTGTACATATTGTGGATAGGACCAGAGGTGGCCCGTCAGCTCCTGTCCTGTGCGCTGGCGGTCGGCATTAATCAGGTCGGTCCACCAGTCGTTCGTTGGGATGGGCCGGTCGGCCTGCTCACGGATATACAGTTGGCGGTACTGCATGTACTGACTCTGGTCGCCGCCATGCTCAGCTGTGCGGCTTTTCATCAATGGGGCATACGATGCATAGCTGCCTTTGCCCACCTGCACCACTGTCTGTGCCACGGCCTCCTGCTGCAGGCTCCCTGCGGCAAGCAGGAGCAGCAGCCGTACCAAAGAATTCTTGATTGTCAATGGCTTCATGTCTGAACTTTTTCTTTTTGTTGTAAATCAAGAACTCGGCTATCTTCACAGACATCCGAGTCCTTGATTTATCCACAATCTGAATAAATTTAGAAACAACTAACTACTAGCTACTAACCAAAACTATTTTATTCTTCGTCATCGTCCCAGAAGCTACCGCCACGACGTGAGTCGGCACTACCAGAACTTGAGGAGCCATAACCGTTTATTTCAAGATTATCTCCGTTGGTGCCAATACTGCCAGCCAAAATGGTGTATGCAGTACTTATGTTCATCACCTTTGTGTCAGGTGTCATATACTGTTTCTTGTTCATAGCTTGTATATTGTGCATTTGTGATTAACTTTTCTTTATTTCATGAGTACTTTCTTGCCGCCAATGATGTAGAGTCCTTTGGCAGGAGCAGCCACGCGGCGCCCTTGCAGGTCGTACATTTGCGTATCGGCATCCGAGGTCTTGTAGGTGTCAATGCCCGTGCTTTCGTCTTCGATGAAAAAGAGACGAGCACCAGTGGTACCAAGACCTGTGAAGTAAGCGCGGAAGGGATCAATGGTGACACCAGCGTTGGCCTGTACCAGTTGGCCGTTCTGGATGACGAACTGCGAACCGTCGGCTGCAATTTTGCTGTAAGTGCCAGTGAACGTTGCACCGCCATTTGAAGCTGTGCTGGTGCCAAAGATCAGGTCGGCATTGGTAGATGTCATTGTGATGGCGGTTGCTGTACCGTTGCTGTTATAGATAATATAGGGCGTATTGGCTTCGAAGGTTGTCGTCACAGGAGTCAGCGTGATGGTGCCCGAAGCATAGGTGCTCAAACCGTATGCTTTAATCCCCTCGGGTATGGCCGTTGCTGCTGGCAGGGTAATGGTGGCATACTTGCCTGCTGCAATGCTGCGGTTGTAGGTCAGTGTCTTGCCTTCGCCGGCACCGTTGATGGTCATGGTGTGAATGTCACCGCTGCCATCGGTCCAGTTGATGTCGGTCAGAGGTACATTGTAGGCATTGTCCTTGTAGTAAAGCACATTGGTGGTATTACCCAGAGGATTCGTAGCCTTGTCGCTTGCCAGCAAGATCATAGCATTGGGGTTTCCGTTGTTGATGGTTGGGGTGCCTGTGATAGTTGTCCCCCTTAGGTCGAACAGAGCTGCAGCCGTAGCAGCGTTGACCTCAGATACATTCTCAGCGGTCAGAGGACCGGTCACGGTGGCGACATCACCTGTCACGGAAACCACCAACGGAATTACTGCTTCCTCCTTCGAATAATAGATGTTTGAGAAAATCAAAATTCCGTTCTTCGGTGACTCTGAATAGCGGAAGGTCAGATAATTTACACTGGCAGGAGTCGTTACTTCTGATGTGGCTATATTAACAACATTCCAGCCTGCAGTCAGGGCAACGGCTTTTGTTGTACCTTCGCCTTCGAAGAACACATTCAGCGTATGCGCCTCTGCCGACCATACATCAACGACCAGCTTCTGATAGCCGGTATAGTCCTTCTGGTTGTTAGGAATCTGCATACCACCCAGGTTCTCACCCTTGCGGCACGTCTTGCCATCAATAACAATATCTTCTTGCGTGCTTCCCCAGCCCCAGCCTTGGTCGCTCCAAGTGCCTGTGGTGCCATTGTAAATGACATGTACGTCGCCCGTGGGAGCAGCAGGAGCTGTGGTTGGCCATACTACGGCTGCCAGTACGGTGATGTTGACCGTAGCCGTCTTGCCGCTCAACGATGCGGTGATGGTGGCTGAACCTGCTGCTACTGCTGTAACTACGCCGTTAGTGCCAACTGTAGCCACAGCAGAAGCCGATGAGGTGAAAGTAGGCGTACCCTCAAACTCAACACCAAACTGGTCGAGCTTTGTCACCGTTGTGGTCGTCGTGTTTCCAGCATAGATGCTGGTGTTGGCTGCTGCGAGCGTAAAAGTTGTCAGGACAGGAGCCTCATACTGATACACATAAATCTGGCGAAGGGATACACCATAGGCTAGCGCTGTAGGTACAAACACAATATAGCGGAAACCAGAGTTGAAAGCAGCGGTATAAGACTTCGTATAGATATTGTCATCGCCACCGGCATTATTGTCGCTGCTTGTCGAGGCTAATGCAGTCCATGAACTGGCTGCCGCGTTGAGTGCTTCTCTGGTATCGTATGTCGTGGGTGCTGTATTTGTACCATAAATAGTATAAGCGGTAGCATGACGGCCGTCCTGTACAACGCTGATTGTACCAATCTGCTTGTTGGCATTGGCATCGGTCAGGTCAATGGAGATGGCAGCGATGTCATTTCCTGTATTCGGCAACAAGACATACGTTCCTGTGTTACCGTCGGTTACTGCGGTAAGAGATGCTGGTGCCGACAATCCCGAGGGCGTGTAAATCTCCGTTACTGTCGCCTCGCTGGCCAGGTTAGTCTGTGCCCATGTGGCTGTAGCAGATATGAGCAAGGCTGTTGCTAAATAAATATGTTTTCTCATAAATATGTTGTGATTATTGACTGTTAATATGTGGTCTGTTGTTTCTTTTGCGTTTTTACTTAATTATGACCTTCTTGCCATTCACGATATAGAGACCGGTCTTTGTCGTCAGAACACGGCGACCCTGCATGTCGAACATCTGGGTCTGGCTGTTCTGCTTGATGTTTACATTGCTGATACCTGTTGTTTCACCATTTGAGACGAAACGGGCGGTGGCAGCACTGACACCAGTGAAGTAGGCGCGGAAGGCACCGACGGTTGCACCATTGCCCAGGGCAATCTCGTTGTTAGATAGGACGTACTGCGTGCCGTCGGTTACGATGGGCAGCAGGTTGGCGATGAACTTGGCGCCATCCTTCTCCACAGTCTGAGCGTCAACCGTCAGGTTTAAGTCGCCCGTACCCTCGACCACGAGTTCGATGGCCTCGGCAGTGGTGTCGCGCAGCACGTAGGGTGTCTTGGCTGTCATCATGCGGTCAGACTTCTCGGTGAAGGTCACTTGTCCATCGCTATATGACGTGAACTCATAGACGCTGATGCCCTCGGGGGCGATCACGTTGGTGGCAGGAGCAGCTGTCACGTACACGTCGGCGGGAATGCTGCGTGTAATTGTGTAGCCAGCACCCTTTGTGCTTATGAAGGCAGCAGCACCACCCTCGCCATTGTAGAACCTGTTGCCGTCGGCATCGACGAATTCCATCTTGGCCACGGGGAACACCCATGTGTCAATGACTACTCGGTTCTTTGCCGTGAGGTTGTCGTAGATGGCTGTAGGCACGGCATAGTCGCCATCGTGTGTGCCGGCCACGCGCACCAGTGCGTTCACGTTCTTCGGAGTCAGGGTGATGGGGTCCGCAATCTCGGTGACACCCGTCAGGTCGATGACTATGGCATCGGCAGCATTGATCTCGGCCACGTTCTCGGCAGCCACAGGGCCAGTGACGGTGGCCACGCCGTCAGCCACGTTTATTACGAAGGGCACCACGGCAGCCTCCTTCGAGAAATAGACGTTGTCTATGACCAGCTCGGCCTTGTTCTCGCTCTTGATCTTGATCCAGCTTGTTGCGGCGTTGCCACCTTCGAAGGGCACGTCTATTCCTGTCCACTGTCCAGCCTGTGCCTGTACTGTAGCCTCGGCATTGATACCTTCGAGCATGACGCGGATGTTATCATCAACCGAAGTGAACACGTCAAGGTGCAGCTTGGCAAAGCCAGCGAGGTCGGCGGCACTAATGCCCGGGTTGGTCAGATAGAGTGTGGTAACGTTGGTGGCATGGTATGCTATGCTGTTGTCGCTATAGACAAGGTTGTCGAGTGCGGTGTAGCCGCCTTCCCAGTCGGTGCCCTGACCTGTGGCCGACTTGCCCGACTGCAGTATCTCGATGTCGTCGGCACCATTGGTGCGTTCGGGAGCTGCTATGGCATAGACGGTGGCGGTGGCACTCTGCGCACCCTCGTTGGTTGTACCTGTGATGGTCACTACGCCTGCAGTTGCCGTCAGCACGACGTCGGCCAGGCCTGTAGCGGTGTAGGTTACATTGGCATTGTCAATCTCCACGCCCTTGGCGTCGGAGGCTGTCAGCGTGAGCGGTGTGGCCACGCCGGCGGCCACGATGCGCGGAGCCACGGCAAGCGATGCAATTTTACCTGCCTCTTCGCTTACGACGGCCTTGGTGAAATAGATGTTCGAGAGCAGGATGCTCTCAGCATTGTCCATGCGAACCGACATGGCCTTGATGAAGGTCTCGCCGTCAACGTCAATCTCAACGGTCTTCCATGTGCCGGCCTGCAGCGTGAAGGCATTGTCGGCGGCAATCTTCGTGGTCTGCTCAAGCACTACCTTGCCAGTGGCGTCGGTCAGTGCGTAGATGTCTAAGCGCAGCTTGCCATACTGCTTTGCCGTGGGGTTGATGTTCACATTATATATGTCTGCCCACACGTCGGTGTTGGTGAAGAACACGCACTTGGTGTCGCCGAAAGGCTTGGCCTTCTGTGTGCCGAGGGTGATCTCGTCGTAGGCGGTGGCACCACCATTATATACGCTTTCCCAGTATGCAGCCACGTCGGCGGTGTAGATTGCCTGGAACACGTCGTCGGCAGCGGGAGCCGTCGGAGCGGCAACGGCAGCCACCGTTGCGGCCACGCCGTTGGCGGTGATGGTATAAACGCCGCTTGCCTCAGCCGTGAAGTGGAACACGTTGCCCTCGCGTGTTACGCCCGTCTGTGGGGTTATGGTCCAGGTAATGTCGCCCGTGAAGTCGGCACCTGCCTTGTTCTTCGCCGTGGCAATCACGTCCTTGGCCTCGCCCTTGGCGATGAAGCTGTCGGATAGCAGCAGCTGGGCCACCTCCTGTGCGCTGTTGTCGAGAGCCACAAAGGTGCGTATCTTCACGCCCCAGGCATAGTTGGTGGCCTCGGTAGGTACGAAGACGATATAGCGGCCACTGTTCTCCACGGTCACCGTGGCGTTCTTGGCAGCCTCCTGTGCATTGCTGAACTCGGCAATCTCGGTGGCTGCAGTCAGCGTGCCGTTGGCTGCTGGCTGGGTGTTGGTCACATAGACCTTGCCACCGGCATCGGCACCTTCCCATGTGGTCTGGATGGCCGATATGGAGGTTGTGGCGCCAAGGTCGATGTAGAAGCCCTGGATGCCGATGGCCCTGTTCTCCTCGGTGTCGTAGCCACCCTCGGGGAAGAGGAACACGTTCGACGTGTTGCCGTTGGTGGTAATCTTCTGCAGGTCGTCCTGCGAGATGGTGTAGGTGGTCACGCCGTCGTTCTGCGTGTAAGTTTTCAGCCCTCCAAGGGGCACGACGGTCTTGCCGTTTGTCACGTTGCTCTGAGCAAAGCTGATGGCTGCTGTCATAAGAGCACATACAAACATAAGAGTTTTTTTCATAACTGCTGTAAATTTTTAGTTATAGATTTGGTTTGGTGTAATTGCGGTGCAAAGGTAGGACTAAAAGGGTTTCTGCGCCAAATTCTCCACCACGCAAAAACCTCACTTCACGAAAAGTAGGCGGTGGTTGACGATTATTATCTTCGTTTTTGAATTCTTTGACGAGCCAAGCGGCGAAGCCGAGCGGTGAGTTGCAGATGATGAATTGCCCACACGTCGCCCCTGTAGGTCGTAGGCTTTGTCGTTTTTCGTTTCTCTTTTATCATTTTGCATGGCGCTTATGCCTGTCGTCTGGTCGATGGTCAGCGTGGCCAGGCATAGCGACGTGTTGCCTGCATTCCACAGGCGCAGTTGATGCTGGCCGGCCTTTGCCGCGGTCAGTTCGACGGTCTGCTGCTGCCACTCGCCTTGCGTGGAGGGCAGCGCTGCCTGAGTCCACTTCTTGCTGAGGTCGAGGTCGCAGAAAAGCCTAAGATCGGCTTCTGACTTCATCAGCAGGCGGAGCGTATAGTCGCCGTCTGAGGGCAGGGCAAGCTGGTAGATGGTCCAGCCACTGGCTGGCAGCTCGACCTGTAGTAGCGGGGAATCCTCCTCTCCCGCAACGGACGAGGTGGCTCCTGCTATGGGGCGCACCCTCACCTGCTGGTTGTCGGTAGAGGCATCCACATAGTCCTTGGCCTGGATGACCTCACCTGGCGCATAATAATAAGATGTGTCGAAGGCCGACATGTATGTATAGACCTTACCCAGCGCTGACAGCTCGCTTGCGGGGCTGTTGGTCTCGAAGAGACTCATGTATGGATACTGTGCGGCGCTGGCGTTGGCCATGAACCATGCGTAGCCCTCCACAAGGTCGCTCTGCTCCAGTTTTTGCACTTTCTGTGTCATCTGGTCTATCTGGAAATCCACGCCCGTGATGGTGCCGTCGTTCTCCCACGCGCAGAATTCGGTCAGCATCATTCGTGGGAAGTGGCCCTCGCGCTCCCTGTAGGTGTCAAGTGCTGCCACCAGATGGGGGTATTTGCCGTAGGCATCCTTCTTCTGTGGATTGTAGAGATCGCTGTAGAAGTACTCTGTGGCAAGCCATGTACACGACGAATACCAGTTCATGTAGCAGTGCATGGCCAGGAGGTCTATATGTGCCTCAGGGTAGAGTCGGAAGAATTCATCCAGCCACTCGTATGGAGTCCATGTGCGTCCGCCTACCTTCTCGGCTGTGAAGTTCAGCGCCGGGGCCACCAGCAGCAGCCCATAGTCGGCGGCTATCTGCTCCAAGCGTGGCCATGCCGTAGCGGCAGCCTGTGGCGTCATGTTGCTCTGCGACGAGAAGTTTGGCTCGTTAAAGCCCAAGAGGTATTTCGTCTCTGGGTGTGCCGATAGCCAGCTGCGCAGTGCCGCCTCGTCGAAAGCAGCGTTCCAGCACATGGGGGCGAAGTGAAATGAAGAGTAAAGGGCGAAGAGTGAAGAATTGCCCTTCGGGCTGACACCCCAGTTGTATAGCCACGCCACGCCCGGTGCCATCTTCGCAAGTGTCTGTTCGCTTACTACCTGCGTCTTTTCGTCCCAGCATACTCCTCGCTTGGCACTCTTTTGTTGTGCCAAGGCAGGGAGTACTACTGAAAGAACAGCGAAAACAATCCATTTCCTCATTTCACCACTATTTTCTTTGTCCCTTTTTCTGTGCGGACGACGTAGATACCCTTCTTCAATTGGGATTTCGACTGCGCACTGCCAACGCGGCGACCATTCATGTCGTAGATGCCATCCTTCAATTGAGAACGGCGAGTTGAGAATTGGTAATCGGGCTGCACGCGGCCAATACCTGTGTCGTCCTGATGCTCACGCCAGAAGAACAGGTTGTCTATCTGCAGCTCGTCGCCCTGATGGCCTCCGTTAGAGAAAACAAAGAGATTGTCTTTGAAGCAGGCAGGGTAGCTGGTGCCCTCGCAGAAGAGGCTGCTGTTGATGGCAAAGAACTCGCTCATGGGTATGTCGTATGAGTACCACTCACCATCGCGGTGGAAGTTGCCCAGCACAGGATAGAGCTCGCCATAGTCGTTGACATGGGCCGAGGCTCCGATGGTGAAATGGCTCTTGGCCAGAATTAGGTGCAGGTCGCTCTGGTCTGTGCCGCGGGTGGCGAAGTGCAGGTACCAGTTGCTGTCTATCATGGACACATCGAAGCCGTCGTCGCTGACCAGACCGGCACCAGTCCAACCCTTGTCGGCCACGACGAGGTCTATCCAGCCTTCCTGGTTTCCGAACGAGTTGTGTATGCTTTCACTCTGTGTGCCCGTCTCGTAGGTGCCTTCCCACAGCCAGAGGTGGGTCTTTGAGTCGTCTATGCTGTAGTCGGCCACCACACGGTCGTCGCCTTCGCGTCGCATCTCGTTCAGCTCGGCTGCACCCACGTTGACAATGGCAAAGTCTTTTCCTGAGAAGTCGAAATAGCTTTTGCCTTCGTCATCGAGGCTCTTTCTGCAGAAGAGACCCAGTTCGCTTACCTCTGGTTTGGTGCCGTCTGCTTTTTTCCAGAAGAAGATGTTGTCGAACGAGAAGTAGCTGCCACTATACATGGTAGGCATGGTGTAGAGACAGAGTACATAGCCCTTGAAGGCGGTGATGGGACCGTCGGCGGCATTGTTGCCGGCCTGGCTCCACAGCTGTCCGTATCTCTTCATTTCGGCCACGGGAATGTCGAACGCATACCACTCTCCATCGCGGGGGAAGTCGCCTACAACTGGGCGCGAAGAGTAGCTGCCAAGGGTGATAATGGCATCTTTGTTGTCGCTGCCTAAGCGCAGGGCCATTGGCACGTGGCTCACGGCGGCATCGCTGCGAAGGGCGAAATGCAGGTAGTAGCTGTCGTCAATCATAGAGAGGTCTTTAGGTGCGGGGGTAAAGCCCATGCCGTCTATAGAGGCATAGCCCATGCCATTCCATCCGCTGGTGGTGGCCGATGCCCAAGAGGTGACAGGGCCGGTGTAGATGCCCGTTGAGTTGGCTACGTTCTCACCCTCCTGGCGCGAGCGGAAGGTCTGTGGGTCGCCCCATACGAAGAAGTTGTTGTGGCCGCCCTGCATGGTGTAGTCGTGTTCGGCCTTGACAAGCGAGCCTTCTGGGTACTGGCCGTCGCCTGTGAGCTGGTTCCACACATCTTCGGTCAGGGCAAGGGGTATGACCTCGGCACACTGGCTGAAATCGAAAGCCGAGACGCCCAGCTCGCTGACACTCTTGTAGCCGTATTTCCCCAGGTTGGCATGCTTGTCGGTATATGTGGGCAGCTCTTTCGATTTGCTTTTATAGAAGAAGATGTTGTCAAAGGTGAGTTCTGTATCGGTCACGCCGCCGCTCATCAGTGCAAACACATTGCCTTCGTATGCGTTCACCTGACTGGCCGGGAACAGCGGGTCGGAAAACTGCCTGAGTGCTTTCAGCGGAATGTCGAAATAGTACCACTGGCCGTCGCGCTTGAAGTCGCCTACTGAGGCCAGCGTGTTGTTGCTCTCGCCGATAATGAACTGTGCATCGCCTACGATGACGGTGTGAGAGGCATGACGCTCTGGCGCATTGTCCTTCATGGCGAAGTGCAGCCAGTAGTCGTCGCCCAGCATGGAGAGGTCCTTTCCCTTGCCGTTCGGCGAGGCAAAGCCCAGTCCTGACCAGCCGACACTGCCTACATAGTACGTGGTGTAGCCCTCGCCCCAGCCGAAGCTGTTCTCCTTTCCCTCGCGGCCTTGTGCGGCGTATGTGCCGTCCCAGACATATAGGAAATTGCGGTCTTCATCGACGTTGTAGTCCTTCAGTACCACCTGTCGGCTCTGGAAATTGCCTGTCACGCCCTGGCTGGTGGAGATGAGCACCACGTCGAAGGCATCGTCGAAATCGAATGTGGAAACACCGTCGGCCAATGCCTGTGTGGCAAAGCTGCTCAGCTGGGTCTTCGTGTCCTCCTGCGGTTCTGGCTCTGGTTCGTCGGGAATGTTGGTCACTTTCTGGCCGTTGCTGTCATAATAGAGGTATTGCGACTCGCTGTCGTTCTCCTTCTGATATACGCGCACCCAGTCAACATACATCTTGGCCTCGTCGCCTGCACCCGGCAGGGCGGTTATCATGGCGGGGTCGTATATGTTGGTGTAGGTGCCACCCACGGCCAGGTTGAACAGGAAGAAGAAAGGCTTCTGGAAGTAGTGGCCTGGTGCCAGTGGGGCGTCGCTGTAGGCTATCTCCTGTGTGAAGTAGCGGGCTTTGCGTTTCTTGGCATTGGTGTAGCCGTCCAGGTCGTAGTACATGTACAGGTAGTTGTCGTCCCACTCCATGGAGAAGATGTGGTACTCGTCGTTCAGCACCGCATTGTCCTCGGGAGCCAGGAAGTCCTGCGAGTATTGCTGATGGTTTTCGTTGGTTGCATCAGGACCATAGTGTGTGGTACCGGCAAAGTAACGGTCTTGCATGCCAGCATACTGGCCGGTTATGGCGTTGAAGTGGCCCATCTCCACTATGTCTATCTCGCCGCAGCGTGGCCAGCCGTAGCGGTCTATGTCGTTGCCCATCATCCAGTAGGCTGGCCACAGGCCGTCCTTGGTCTTTGGCATTTTTACGCGTGCCTGAATGAATCCGTGCTTGAAGGCTGCACCCATCTTTGAGTTGACGCGGCCCGAGGTGAAGCTCTTGCCCTGATAGCTCTCACGACGTGCGGTGAGTACGAGCTTGCCGTCAGTAACGCTCACGTTCTCGCGGCGGTAGTACTGCAGCTCTTGGTTGCCGCCGCCGGTGCCGCTCACCTCGATGTTCCATGTTCGTTCGTTCAGCTCGGTGCCATCGAACTCGTCGCTCCACACCAGCGTGTAGCCCGTCGGAGCCTCTTCTGTGGCCTGTGACAAGGCCGACAGCGGCACAGCGCAGCTTAGTGATAACAGAATGGTCGATAGTTTCATTGTATATTCACCCTTTCTAATCTACTTTACCTCCACAACTCCTTACTCCTCAACTACTACAATTTTACCTTTCTAAAGCCCTCTGCGGTCTTCAGCACATAGATGCCCTTGCGGCTCATGGTGGTGCGGCGACCGGCGATGTCATATACGGCCTGAGTGGTGTCCAGATCGGTCTGTATGCCACGCACAGCGCTGTCGTCGCTGTCTTTCTTGTAGAAGAACACTGCATCGAGACTGAGGGCCGAGCCCAGTTGCGTGATGGTGTAGGTCTCAACCTCGTCCCCGGGCATCAGGGTGCCTGTGGCTATGGTTACGGTGGGCTTGTCGAATGCCACGGTGAAAATGCCTACGCCTTTGGGGAAGGCCTGCGACCAGTCGAATTCGAAGCCGAACTGCCCATCCTCATCTATGATGTCGGCCAGGGGAATGTCGAGCGAATACCACTGCTTGTCATGTCCGATGGAGCCGCAGCCCACATAACCGCCATTGTCGCTGCCCAGGTCGGCATTGACCTCGAGCATGAAGCCGTTGTCAATCTTCGGCGTGGCTTTTGAGTCGAAGTGTCCCAGCGAGAAGCGATACTGCGACGTGGCATTGCCTATGTCGCGCAAACCGATGTGTAGTATGTAGTCCTGCAGGTCGGCCTGCACCATGGAGAAATCGTAGTAGTTGTCGCCTTTCGGACCGAAGTTGCCTCCGCCCCACTCATACAGTGGCGTCATGTTTATCATGGTCTCGCCACCCCAGGAGTTCTTGGCACCCTCTTCCTCCACGTTGGCCAGCACCAGCTTGGTCTTGTCCCAGTCGGTCACCCAGTAGAAGAACTGGTTGCGCTCCATCGTGGGATCCAGATTTTGGTCTGACTTCACGCGGTCGCCCATATTGGCTACCACATCTTCCGGGGCGAATACGACCACGTAGTCTTTTCCCTTGCTCACGTCGAAGCCCCCTTCGGGAGTCTTGGTGATGTACTGTGCATTGGCGGCTGTAGCGAGCAGCGCAGTGGCTGCGATAAGTAATGTTTTTTTCATAACGTTTTTGGTTTTTATTAATGGATTAAATCTGGCTGCAAAAGTATGCAGAATGGCCGCTTCCACCAAGGAAACGGCCACGCAAAAAACTCACTTTTCAGATATATCACCTCTTCTGGAACACGCGCACGTAGTCTATCTGGTAGGTGGCGGGCAGACACGTCTCGTCAGTGCCCTGCGCACCGCCCCAGTCGCCACCCCACGCCAGATTGAGTTTCAGGTAGAAGGGGGCGTCAAAGGGCCACGCGTCGCGCCCCGTTCCGTCGTTGTTGTAGGTGAGCAGCGGCTCGCCGTCGATGTAGAATCGCAGGAAGGTGTCCGTCCACTCGCAGGCATAGATGTGGAAGTCGGTCTGTGCCGTGGCGACCTTTCGGCCTGCCGATTCGACGGAAGTGCCGCCGTTGTTGTACTTGTTGCAGTGGATGGTAGCCAGCACGTAGTTGGGATTGTAGCCCACCTCCTCCATGATGTCTATCTCGCCGTCGGCTGGCCAGGCGGTGAAGTGCTGCGGCATCATCCAGAACGCGGGCCACGT
>FLNV01000228.1_pt1 | contig 26609 bp, 18 predicted proteins | sample 1140351 | NCBI WGS metagenome assembly FLNV01 (sample SAMEA3878207, study PRJEB12797) | bioreactor metagenome | biome: Moose rumen | place: Sweden | collected 2011-10
TTTATATGATATATGGGGCCATTCTCTGTGTTCTGGACTTCTGCAGCACCGTCTGTAAATGAGCCAATGTAGAAATATTTTGGTTTGACTTTAACAACTCCGTTGCTCAACATAATGCCCCATTTGCCATTCAACTTGAAAGGGATGTATCCTTTGTAGTATGGGTGCATATCCTCGTAAATGGGAGGGATGATGGTTCTGTTGTTTCTGCTGCAGATTCCATATTTGCCTTGTTTTTTAAAGACATTGAAGTCTCCGATGCCATGACCGGCGTCTTCCGATTCAGCTTTTCGTATCTGACGCCCACCTTCTGCATGCTCAACCAAAGTCATCTGCTCGTTTCCCTCACTATAGTCGGGTTCACGCTCTTCAAAGATGATGTCTCTGGTCAATCCTGTGCCATCGTTATAGACAAGTGAATCTGTTTCAGACCAAGGAAATGGTAGTGTCATCTGCGATTTGCCATTGGAGTGCCATCAGTGGCAGTAGTTGAGATACCATTGTTGTATGAGAAGAACAAGTCTGGTTCCGGATCACGTTTCTTATTACCTTTTGCCCGTTGAACAGCTGTTGGAGTATGACCAATCACTTTATATGTTTATATTTTCAAACAAACTTACAACTTTTGTTCAGTACTTCAATCTCTTTCCTCCTCTGGAATTTTATTCTGATGCTTCATCCACTCATACGCCATCCTGAGCGCATGCTCCAGTTGTTTGCGCGTACAGTCAGCGTCCAAGACTCGGATTTGGATAATATCCCAATCACGGCTGGGGCTCGGGTTAGTTTTTAAACGAGCTTGAAACTCTTCACTCGCCTTGCACGTGATTTCAAGTCTTGGATGCTTTGTTCTGATTATGGTCTTGTCTGGTTTTTCTACATAAACCGGCTCTTTCGATTTCTTATCAGTTTCTTTTTTTTCTTCCATTTGATGGTTTCCTCAGAACCCTTTGGTCAAAGCTCAGGTCGAAACAATGCATCATACCTGCCGCAAGGTCTGAGTAGATACGGGCGTAGCGTTCCTGCTCGCTCCCTTCACAACAGGCCATACCTTCAAGGTAGTAGTTCATCATCTCTTCACGTCGGATCTCAGGGTAGGTTTCAGTGTTGCCGTAGCAAGTGATTGTAAATCGTTTCATATTACATACAGTTTTACGTGTGTCTCACGTCCGCACCAGTCGGAAATAATGTTTAACTAAGGTTTTCTGAAGTTAAAATGGAAGTAAAAAAGGGAGTAGAAATGGGAGTAATGTGCTTCGCACAGGACGATAGTTTTGGTGTCAATAGAGTGTCATCCATCACATATTGCTTATTACTCCATTTATAATCCTTTATCTCACTTCATTTTACAACTTTCGATACTTGAAATATTTAGTCTCGGAAAATCTTGACTGTGTCACTACGGGCAGCATTATGTATGGTCTCATTACATGGAAGATGTGCGTAGTTGGTTGACACATTGTCACGTAAAATGCAAAATTACAATTATTTCTTTAAAATTTCAATTTTTTGAGTGGATAAGTTATTAACATTTTTGATTTTGTTATGGTTTGCTATGATTTTTTTGCAAAAGTACGATGGGGATGTCTCAAAACGTGGGACAAGGGGAGGGAAAATGAGGGGGTAGAGACGAATTAAGGTTTTTTGTCAATGTTTTCGCCGTATGATTTTAGCTTGTCAATAGCTGGTTGATATCCTTGTTCTGCTGCCAAACGATACCATTTTAATGCTTCAGCATAGTCTTGGGTTACTCCATAGCCACCATGATAGCAATACCCTAGCTCGTATTGTGCGTTAGCATATCCTTGTTCTGCTGCCTTCCTATACCATTTTGCGGCTTCGGTATAGTTTTCAGCAACTCCATATCCATAGTCATAGCATTTGCCAAGATAATACTGTGAAATCGAGTTCCCTTTTACAGCTGACAATTTAAAAAGGCGGACAGCTTCTTTGTAGTTTTTCGCAACACCATCACCATAGTAATAGCAAACTCCCAAACCACATTGTCCTTTAGTGCAACCTTTATTAGCAGACAGTCTGAACCACTTCACTGCTTCGGCATAATTTTGTGGGACATCTTCTCCTTCATAATATCGGTTCCCTAACTCAAACACTGAGCCACGGCATCACCTTGCTGGACCTTGCGTTTGAGGGTCGAGAGCGGGGTGACTGAATTTAGTATCAGTTGGTTGCCGTCGATGGTGTAGCTGCCGAGCTGTCCGAGTGCGGACTGTCCGAGGAGGATGGGGGCGTCGATGGAGGAAGAGATGGTGGCCTTGACGTTGTAGAGGGTCTTGCTACCGATTTTTATGATGCGGAGGTTGACGGTGGTTCCACTGGCGATGGATCCGTCGGCGGTCATGTAGGAAGTCTGTCCGATGAAGTCGGAGGAATCGAGGTATCCGTTCTTGAGCATGAAGGCCGCTTCGGTGAGTGAAAGCGAGATGTCGGAGGCACCGGTGTCGAGGATGAAGTTGAGGCGGACGCCGTTGACTTCGCATGGTATGTCGTAGGTGCCGGACGGGTGGCGGGTCATCTGAATGCGCTCCTGTGCGGTGGCAGAGGTGCTTAGGAACAGTAAGCAGGCGAATATGTAGAACATTTTCTTCATCTCTAATAAGAATAGCCGTTAACAAATGGATGTGCAAATATATGGAATTTTGATAGAAAATGTAAGAGGGAGGGTGTTTTTTTGTGTTTGAGGGGGGATTTGGAAAGGATGGGGAGAGCGGAGACGCAGGAAAACCGGAGATGCTTGAGAGAGCGGAGGCGACCGTGCTTCACCGGTCGGATGTGCGGGCGAGGTACAGCTTCAGTGGAGATGCCATGTATGGACATCTCTACACAATTCAAAAGATACCGAGGATTTTCCGTTTCTTTTTCTTTGGGGATGCGGAGGAGTCTGCCGGGGTGACGGGACTTCCGGTTTCCTCACCGCTGACGGACTGACCGGACGAGGACACGGAAGCAGCCTGCTTGCGCTCCTGCTTTTCCTTCCGGTGCTCCTCCTTCGCCTGTTTACGTGCCTCTTTCTGCTCTTGCTTCGCCTGCTTGCGTGCCTCTTTCTGCTCCTCCCTCGCCTGTTTGCGCTCTTCCTTCGCCTTTCGGCGTTCCACCTTCTCTTTTTCGTCTCTCTTATGGAACTTGAGACCGGCCTTGGTGACTTTCATCTTGTTCATCTCGTCAGTGTCGGTGAAAGAGAAGCGGCAAGAGAGGTCGAGCAACTTGCCGTGGTCAATGACCTCACCGCTTGCCACAGCACCGTCGCTCTCCAGATCCATATCGAGGTTGTGAACGTGGAACCGCTTGTAGCTGCAATCATCGACATGGGCGCTGACCGTTCCGATGGGCAGCTTTCCCCCTTTCTGCCTGCGCATGGCGGCCGTTCGCTCCTTGGAGATGTCGACCCTGAATTCCGCGTTGGCCATGACATCCCCGATATTCTCCATCTCCAACACCCTGCCGACATTCAGCGCATCCGTCCTGACCGTACCGCTGACCCATTTGCCGGCATTGTCGACGGAGAGGGTGAAGTCAATCGGACCGGCATTGGTGGTGAGCCTTCCCTGGAAATTCTCTTTCTTGTAGACAACCTCGAAGTCGCCGCTATATCTTATATCCCCCAGTTTATGCAGCTGGCCCATCATCAGCTTCTTCACAGGAAACTGGTTGACGATACGTTCCGGCACCCCCACCTTTGCCAGCATCTGCGACACCTGGAAACGGACGACGAGCTTATGCTTCTCCCTCAGGTTGGTGATGTCGCCTGAAGCAGTGATGGTGAGGTCCTTGTCGGGGGTCGACACACTGACTCCCCTGAAATGCAAAGCGTTCTGGTCGCCGCTCATCGTGGTGGTCAGCCGCAGGGGGAGCTTGAAGTCCTTGAGCACCGGTGCGAACAGGTGTGCGATGTCGGCGAGGACGACGTGCGCGCTGATCTCTCCGGTATGGAACGAGAGAGGCCGTCCTTCTTTCTTGCCGGGCAGCGTGACGTCGGCTGAGGCGACGCTGACGGTCGTGCCCGTCTGCTGACGGAAGCTCAGACCAGTGATTTGCATCTTGGACTGCGACAACGCCATCTTCATCTGGACGTTCTTCATGTCAATCCCGGCCACAGGGTCCCGCAGGCTGGCGTCGACGAGCTGCGCGCTGACCACTCCGTCTTTCGGAGGGTCGACCATCCACTTCATCTGCGCAGAGATATTGAGATGTCCGGCATCGAACCATCCCCGTTTCGGTTTCCCAGTGTTTTTCCTTGGACGGTAGTTGTCGTTGGTGAATTGCAAACCACTGACATCCAGCGTATACTTACCTCTGAGCCGCCCGGCACTGACATACGTGGCAGCGGCGGTGACACTTTGTTTCGGCGTGGCATACCTCAGCTTCAGACCGCTCAGACCGGCCTGATGCAAGTCAGGCTTCTTACCCAGGGTCAGGACTGCCGAGGCATTAGCGACCTGGACAAGATTGGCGGTCTTCGCCTGCTTCACCGACAGGCCGGCGGCGTTCACGGTCAACTGCTTCATCTCTTTCCACGACTGGCTGGCGGGAATCGTGGCATCAGCTTTCGACAGGCTGACGGCGTACTCTCCCATCGTGAGGGACAGGCCCTTCAGCTGCGCGGTATGGTCGTCGCCCTCCGCGTCAAGTATCAGTCCCTTCAGGTCAATATTCTTCTCCGGCCATCTCAGGTCCAGGCACTTCACGCTGATGTCGGCATGGGGCGCGTCTCCCCATGAAGCCTCACACCGAAACGAGAGGGTCAGGTCGGCATGTCGGACGGTCTCTTTCCCGAAGGTCATGCCGTCAGCACTCATACGGACGTTCTCTGCCTCCACCTCCGCCTCCTCACCAGACAAGTAGAGGTCGAGCTTTTCCGCCTGGGCTTTCGCCTTGCCACCCGGCTGGGAGTAGCTGAGACGGGTGTCGCTCATGATAAGGCGGCGGAAATCAATCTTCACTTTTGACTTGGGACGGACCTCCCCACCCGGCTCATCTGGCTTTTCCTTCCTGGCCAGCGCGTCAACAACAAACTGGTAGTTGGCGGCAGAGTCGGCACGCTCTTTGACCAGGCTGGCGCGGAGCCCCTCGGTCCGGACCTTGTTGACCACCACCCTCCACTGCAGGATGCTCTTCAGGCTGACATCGGCGTCGAACCGACTGACCGCGAGCATCTCCCTACCCTGACGGTCGTCAACCGAAAGGCCGTAGAGGCTCATCTGCATCAGGAAGAGGTTGACGCTGACGCTGTCGGCACTGACAGTGGTCTGGAGCTTGTCCGACAGCGCACGGGTGGTCTCCTTCAGCAGCCATTGCTGTACCGATTTGGTGTTGAGCAGGAATGTGGCGGCCACGAGCAGCAGGACGACAGCCAGCAAGCTGCCGACCAGCCATTTGAGTATACGGTTGATGATCATAGGCGGGGAGTTGAGGGGGTGAACATCAGGAGAACCAGACCGGCCATCATGCCCACGTGGCCGTCCGGCCGACTCTCAGCAGGCAAAGTTAGGCATTATTCGCATGAAAAACAAAGAAAATCAAAAAAATCAGAAACGACAAGGGAAAACTGCCGCTGACAGACAGAGATGAATCCGTCTTCCGAACCACCAACGTCCCCGATTCGTACCGAAGCCCGTCTGCACTGGGGGCATGGCCGTCCTGGCCGCGTCAATCGTCGAGGGCTCGATGCCCGAAGACGGTTGAAACTTTCGCAAACATCCATGTGAAGAAAAATATTATATGGTCCATTTTCCAAAAGAAATTTTCTATTAATTTTCATCCAATTTTCTTTCTCTAATAATCATCACCAGAGTAACTACACTTTTCACTCTTCACTTAAAATAATATTATCTCCCTTTTCTATTAATCCCTTTAGCACGAGAAACCAAAAAAAAGACGCACCGGAGTGCGTCTATGATTATATTAGCAAAGAGAAACAATGCGAGCGTACTACTTCAGCCTCACCTTCACGTCGGACACCATGTTGCGGTGGGCACGGTCGCTGCCTCCTGCAGGTGCCGTCAGCGTCTTCTTGGCCTTCTTTGCCGGAATCATGAAGTCGTAGGAATAGAGGACGGAGCTCTCGTTGAAGAGCGTGGCCTCGAGATAGACCGTGTATTTGCCATTAGGCACCGGCATACCCTGAACGTCCTTGAAGTCCCAACGGAACGACTGGTTACCGCTGCGGGGAGTGGCACCCGTGAAGGCGTCCAGATCCTGGTCGGACATCAGTTCCGGATGAGCATGCTCCACCCATGTGGGCACACATGCCGGACGCTTCACATAACCCCGGACAAGTGCCTCGCCGTCGCGCATTCGGCCCTGAGTGGTGAAAGAAGTGACGAAGAGGGTCTTCACCACCTCACCCTTCTCGTTCTCCACCCATACGGCATACTGGTTGGAGCCCGGACCGTCCTGACGCAGATAGTTGAACGAGAGCGTCAGCTTCTTCGGCTTGAACGGATTCGGAATATTGATATAATCACCCGGCAACGTCATGCTGACCAGCAGCAGGAACAGAGCCGCAACATAAAGAATAGACTTTTTCATACCTTGAACGAATAAAAACTAATCGAAAGTGCACAATTTTTTGCAAATTTATGCAAAAAAATCGGAAATTCACCCCTTATTCGTGAAAAATACGTTTTTTTTATATAAATTTGTGGTTTAATGAGAAAGAAAACGCTGATGACCCCCGAAAAACCAACATCTCCATTCCAGAACCTCCTCGACAAAGGTAAAAGCCTCTTCGACGACGTGAAGCAGACCTATATGCACAGCAACCTGCTGAGGCAGGAACAGTGCATCTACTGCGGAAAGACACTGAACGGCCCATATTTCTACGACCTCTACGACCACCGCATTTGCAAGAGCCACCCCATACATTTCTGCGTGAGCTGCAGCTCATTCTGCGACCAGCAAGCGGTGAGCGTGGCGGAAGGAAAATACCTGTGTAAGAGATGCCAGCAACACCATACGACCCTCAAGGACGCGAAAGAGATGGTGAAGATGGTGAGGGAACACTACCGGTCAGTCGGACTGGGAGAAATCGAACGGTTCCACCTCGAACTGGTCAGCGTCGACGCCATGCGACTGATGTCGGGATCAGGAGGCGACGTGCTGGGCATGGCATTCCGGAATGGACAACGGTATGACATCCGAGTGCTGAAAAACCTCTCCCACACGGCCATGGTCGGAATCCTGGGACATGAAATCCTACATATCTGGCAGTTCCAACGGGGACTGAATGCACCCCAGCGGATCTGCGAGGGATTCTGCGACTTGGGCAGCTTCGAGATCTACAGCCAGATACCCACGAAGCACGCACAGGTGAAGATCAACATGCTGCAGGAGGACCCGAGCCCCATCTACGGAGACGGCTACCGCATCGTGAAACGCTTCTTCGACAAGGCCGGATGGACCGGCGTCATCAAAAAGATGGAAGGATATAAACTTTGAAATTTGAATTTTGAAATTTGAAATTTATTTAGCTCATCTAGAACATCTAGCTCATCTAGAGCATCTAGCCCATCTAGAATATCTAGAATATCTAGAGCGTCTAGCCCATCCAGCGCACCCATTATTCCTTACCCCTAAAACGCTCAACTTCAAACTTTAAACGCTCAATTTCAAACTCATGAAACTCTACCTGCTACGACACGGAGAAACCGAAGAAAACGTGAAACATATCCTCCAGGGACATATGCCCGGGACACTGACCGAGGAGGGAAAAGCCCAGGCACGGCAAGCCACCGAAGGACTGAGGCAACTGAAGGTGGAGGTGGTGCTGTGCAGCGACCTCAAACGATGTACGGACACCTACGAAATCCTGAAAGCGGAGCTGCCGGAACTGCCGGAGGTACAGACCACAAAACTGCTGCGCGAACGGGGATGGGGGTCTGCCACAGGGATGGTGGCGGACGGCAAGACACGCATAGAAATCCCGAAAGACGCGGAGAGCATGGGACAACTGAAGGCAAGGGCACGAATCCTGCTGGACTTCGTCCGCAACACCTACAGCGGAAAACGGGTGCTGGCCGTCACTCACGGACTCTTCTGCCGAGTCATCCAATGCGTGCTGGCCGGCAACGAGGTGAAGGACATCGAACCCATGAAAAACGGCGAAATCAGGGAGATAGAGATTTAACAAAAAATCCTGCGGCAAAGACCTGCCATAAACACCTAGGACATCTAGAAAGTCTAGAGCATCTAGAACGTCTAGAATATCTAGAGCCTCTAGAACATCTAGTCCTAAAAAAAACACTCTCTCCTACCCGACAAACAGCGTGGCGATAAGCCAGAGAATCAAAATGAGGGAGAGGAGAATGTCAGGAATCCGGCCTTTGGCGAAGGACGTGAAATGACCGCAGGCAATGGATGCGTTGACCATTGCCAAGGGGAAGAGAAAAGCAAAAAGCTGTGGCTCCAGCCAGAGGAAGAAAAAGGCGGAAGCGCCCTGCCAACACACCACGTAATAATCAATGCGCATACGGCTGCGGTTGAGGTGGATGTTGAGGAAGAAGTCGACAGCACCTACAACGAACATGGCGAGGGCAGTCCAGAATGACCACGACTCCTTGGACGTGAGAAGCTCCAAGCCCCCCGGACGGAAGTCCGTCATCAGAGAGAGGTGGCTGGCAAAAGTCCCCTCAGGACCTATCCACGCGGCGAGGACGCCCCAGAACCAATAAGGGGCGGCAAGACCGAGCAGAGAGGCGATAAGCGTCTTGAGGCTGAACACCCGGAGGATGCCCAGCGAAATGATGTTGACGAAGACGAGCCACACCAACTGGGGACAGACGATGGTGGAGACGCCCAACAGGAGGTTGACCGACAACGCAGCCACCGGAGCCTGCTTGGACTGGTATGCACCAAGCAGGACGAGATAGGAGATGAGATAGCAGATAAGCACCACATGGGCCTTCTGAAGCGGATGGAGGAACGTGGACATCGCCACAAGCAACATCATCGTGAGGCTGATGGTACGGTCGGTGTTACCCAGAAGACTGTAGCGGGTGGTGAGCTCGGCAATCATATAGACCGCGGCGGCACAGACAACCATGCCCAGAAAATAGTCGAAGAAGGGGGAGAGGACCACCGCGTGGGCAGCCTTCCCTCCTAATCCGAACCAACCGTTCATAATCCACGTGAAAAACGTGAACACCAACGCCACCGGCCATACCAACCGGTTCTTTGAATAAGCCTCCAGCATGAGGATAGTTGAGAGTTTAGAGTTGAGAGTTTAAAGAATTCGAGGTTTCGATTGCTCGATTGCTCGATTCTTCGATTTCACGGATTTTCGATTGCTCGATTGTTCGAAGCATCGATTTTTCGAGTTCAAAAAAATTAATCCTCGAGATGTTATCAGAGGTCTGCTCCGATGTCGGAACGGAAATAGCGCTTCTCGAAGTTGATTTTCTTTGCCTCGGTGAAGGACTTGCGGAGAGCCTCGGCCTTGTCTGCACCATAGGAGCTGACCGCGATGACACGGCCGCCGGCAGTGACCACCTGACCGTCCTTGCTGGCAGTGCCGGCATGGAAGACGACGGAGCCATCCACCTGGTCGATGCCGCTGATAGGGAAGCCCTTTTCGTATTTCTCGGGATAACCACCCGACACGAGCATGACACAGACGGCAGAGCGGGGGTCAATCTCCAGGGACTTCTGAGACAAGTTACCCTCGGCAACTCCCTCGAAAAGGTCGACGATATCACTCTTCAGGCGCAGCATGACCGTCTCCGTCTCCGGGTCGCCCATCCTCACGTTATACTCGATAACCATCGGGTCGCCTGCCTTTGCGCAGGAATAGTCGCGGTCGACGCGGATAAGCCCGAGGAAGATAAAGCCTTTATAGTCGATGCCCTCCGCCGCCAGTCCTTCGACAGTGGGGCGGATGATGCGGTCCTCCACCTTCTTCATGAATACATCGTCGGCAAACGGGACTGGCGAGACACTGCCCATACCTCCGGTGTTGAGTCCCGTGTCGTGCTCGCCGATGCGCTTGTAGTCCTTGGCCTCAGGGAGTATCTTGTAGTTTTTTCCGTCGGTGATGACGAAGACGGAGCACTCGATTCCGCTGAGGAACTCCTCGATGACGACCTTTGCGCTGGCCTGTCCGAACATACCGTCGAGCATCTGCGCCAGCTCTTTCTTCGCCTCTTCGAGGGTAGGCACAATCAGCACCCCCTTGCCCGCGCAGAGACCGTCGGCCTTCAGCACGTAGGGAGGCTGAAGGGTCTCGAGGAAACGGTAGCCATCCTCCAGATTTTCGGCTGAGAAGGAGCGGTAAGCGGCAGTTGGGATGCCATGGCGCTGCATGAAACCCTTAGCGAACTCCTTGGAACCCTCCAGCACGGCACCGGCCTTGGACGGACCGATGACAGGGACAGAGGCAAGACGGGGGTCGGACTTGAAGAAGTCGTACACACCGTTGACCAACGGGTTCTCAGGACCCACAACCACCATGTCGATGGAGTTGGCAAGGACGAAGTCGCGGATGGACTCAAAGTCGTTCACCTTGACGGGCACATTCTCACAGGGGGCGAAGGTGTGTTCCCCCACCCTGTCGTTTGAAGGGATGTCGGCCGTTCCGGCATTGCCCGGCGCAACAAAGAGTTTCTCGATTTTCTCACTCTGGCAGATCTTCCACGCCAAGGCATGCTCACGTCCGCCACTTCCTAGCAGTAACAGTTTCATATATTGACAGTTTTGGTTTCTTTTTGCAAAGTTACGAAATAAAAATGAAAAAAAGAGGGTTTTATAGTGAATAGTGAAGAGTGAAAAGTGAAATCTTGGAGCAGCGAGCGCAAAGTCAAACTTGTTTGAACTTTACCGAAATCTCCGTTTGAGCCGAATACAACGCCAAGCGTGCTTGAGCATTAGTGAGGCGTAGGGGATTCACCGAAGGTAATTGCAACAAGATTCTACGAAGTGAAAAGCGTTGTTACTTCTGCGGACGATTACAGGGAGGCGATGCGACAGAATAAAGAGGTACAGGGGCCATCTGTCGCAAAAACGGGAGGGTGTCGCAACGAAGCGAGAGGAAAACAGGTCTTTAATTTCGGCGGACGGAAAAACGGGCGTAACTTTGCAGCGTCAAAAGAAAATGCAAGACATTTCCCGGACGACAGAAAAGAAAAAAGAATCATAAATCAGTCATAAAAAGTATCGGTCATGAACACTTCAAAACATAACTATAAAAAATCATTCCTCAAAAGGGCAGTCAGAAAAATCGCCACGTTGTTTCTCGTCAGCTTCAGCCAGGTGAGCAAGTACAACGGCCTGTCAGCGTTCACCAGCTTTGCTCCGCGCGGGATGGCGATTTAGCCCCCAAAACTACCTAAACCTAAAAATCTACCTAAACCTAAAAATCGAAACCTAAACCTGTTTTTGAGAGAGAGGCGTGTTCCCTGAACCGGATGAAAACGGAGGGACACGTTTCTCGTTTGATGTTTGACCAGGGGTCTGGAGCATGAAGAACAAAGGATGAATGGGGTCTGAAACGGAATTATTGGGGCCGGAAGTGGAAAAAGTCCTAAATTTTTCTTAATTTTGCGAGGAATTTCAGATTATGGGAACAAACGCAAACAAAGAAAGACTGTGGAACCGGAACTACTGCAAGGTGATGGCAGCGAATTTCTCGCTGTTCTTTGCCTTCTACGTGCTCACTCCACTGCTACCAATTTATCTCAGTGAACATTTCCATGCGACAAAGGACGTGATTGGCATGGTGCTGTCAGGATATACGATTGTGGCCATGCTTTTCCGGCCCTTCAGTGGCTATTTCGTGGACTCATTTCCAAGAAAGCTGGTGCTGATGGTCTGCTTCGCAGCCTTCTCCATCTTCTTTGCCGGATACCTGGCCGCATCAACCCTCCTCCTGTTCACCATCGTGAGAACCCTACACGGCGGTCCCTTCGGAGCACTGACCGTGGCCAACTCGACCGTGGCAATCGACGTGCTGCCATCGAGCCGAAGGACGGAAGGTATCGGCTACTACGGCATGAGCAACAACCTGGCGATGGCCATAGCACCCACTATCGGCATCTTCATCTACAAATACACGGAGAGCTTCGAGTTCCTGTTCTGGCTGGCGCTGGTGGTTGCCATCGCAGGCATGGCGGTGGACAGCACGGTGAAGCTGGCACAGAAGGAAATCGCGGTGAACAAATCGAAGCTGTCGCTCGACCGATTCTTCCTCACCCGCGGATGGCTGCTGGGACTCAACATGGTGGCGTTCGGATTCTGCTTCGGTGTGCTGAGCAACTACCTGGCCATCTACGGAAAGGAAGAGCTGGGAATCACGGGCGGTACCGGCACCTATTTCCTGCTCTGCTCCGTGGGATTGATACTGTCCAGGCTCCAAGGAGGCAAGGCGCTCCGCAAAGGCCTGCTCACCCATAACGCCGGGGAGGGAATCCTGATCTCGCTCGTGGGCTACACCCTGTTCATCGCCCTCCCCACCCTCTTTCCGGGAAACCCGCTGGCGATATGGACGGGCTATTACGGCTCTGCTATCCTGATCGGCCTCGGCAACGGCCATATGTGGCCGGCTTTCCAAAACATGACCATCAGCGTGGCGGAAAACAACCAACGTGGCACAGCCAACTCCACCATCCTGATATCCTGGGATATCGGGATGGGACTTGGCATCCTGGCAGGAGGCGTCATCTCAGAGCTGCTGGGCTACGGCATTGCCTTCTGGACCGTGGCAGGGGTGAACGCACTGGGAACAGTGACGTTCTTCGCCTTCACCAGGCAGTTCTTCCTCAAACGCAACCTGAATCCGGAACTCAGATAAGTTTGAGATTTGAAATTTATTTACAAACGGAGATTTTCTGGACGAAGATTTTTGGAAATATTTATGTTGCGAATTGACCATGCTTCGCCGGTCAGATGTGCGGGCGAGACGCCCACTATCCCAGCCGATGTCCTGTCGAAATGAGAAAAGGGACAGCAGATGACAATAAAATTAATCACCACACGAAATCCTGAATAACCATTTTTTTATATTGAAGCAGGATACAAGAGGACAAAGTAAGTAATGATTCTGTCTTTACATGAAATACGTTTCAGGTACGCTGTACGGTATACGCAACATATATCCGCAGTACGTATCTGAAACGTAGCAAACTATAAAACAGAATTTTATGTTACTATTTGAGATAGCCCAGAGTTTTGCATCGTTTGCACTTCTTTCCTACATCGAATCCTTCGATATCGGTGTAGCCCTCCCCGTTGCATGCCGGACAGAGCTTGACGGGCTTGAGATACTGAGCCGACACCCAACCCTTGCAATGGTACTCATAAATCATGGATGAAACCTCGACGTAGCAGAATCCGTTCTGGCGCTTACCAAGGTAGGTGACAAGCTGACCCTTGTCGAGCTGGCATTTCTCATCGGAGAAATCCTCCTTCGCCACGGGATAGTTCTTTCCAGGGCCTGTACGGACATTCACGTTCTGGCCGGTGCTGAGGAATCCCTGTCTGGCTCTCTGTGCGTGTATTGCGATTACAGAAAGCATCATCATGCATATCAATAAAAGACGTTTCATAAGTGGTTGTTTTTTGTTTGACATTATGTATTTTGCAACTCATCGGCAAATATACACAAAAATTCCGAACTTTAAATACAAAAATCAAGAAAACTCAGCAAAAACACATTATTACATACATTTGGCGCGATTCCTGCCCACGAAATGAGACGTCAGCGTGTCAACAGGTCAATACTTCTTACCGTCTCTCCTTCTGCTGTCTCAGCCTCCCGGGGCAGATAAACAGGCATGTTGGTCTGAAGGGGAAGAATTTTCAGCTGCAAAGTCTTGCAGTCACGGGGCAGTCGCCACAGAGCGAAGTAGAATGGACGTCCATAGTAGAAGTTGTCAGCCACGAGTGTTCCGTCGGCATAGAGCCTGGCCACGTCGCCACGGTAGTTGACTGCCATGAGTGCGTCGCGGTTTTCAGGAAGCGTGATTTCATAGACAGCTGCTTGGTTGAAGTCGGAATCGGACGGTGCCTCCGCCACTTTAGCCTTACCGATAGAGATGGAGCGTGGCGGGTCTGCCTCCCTGGTCTTGCGGAAAGAGAGTTCTGCCAACTTGGTATGTTCCTCAGAAGGAGGCAGGAAGAGATGCTCTGCCGTCTGCGAGTCGATAAGATAGATATTCTTATAGACCGGCTTCTCAGCCCCGCCCGGTTTGAGGTTCTTCAGGACTTTTCCGTCCTCCATGCAGAGGGTCGTCGGGATGCCCTTTATCTGCTCCATGAATATCTTACCATCCCGCTTCGCAATGAGCTGTGCCGTGGCAAACCGTATGCCGTCGATATTGACAGGAAAGACGCAGACAGTGCCCGCGGGTACAGTGATTTTCGGCAGCTTCACCCCACATGCCTCAAGCAAGACATTCTTCTTTTCGGAGAGGGACTGCAGCCGCTCGTAGTTGTTGACGAAGATGAACGCCCGCTTTCCGTCAGAGCGGAAGGCCCACCGGAGCTGCTTGTCATCGCCCTTCTCCAGGCCCTGCGGAGAGGGAAAAGAGGGGTCCATAGGCGCGAGCACGTCGCCCCAGTCCTGAAGGAAGAGATGGAGTTTGCGGAGCATGAAATACTGTGGGTAGGTCTGCCCGAACTCCCCGAGCGGCGCCTGGAAATCATAGGTGCAGACGGGCAGGTCATTGTTGGCCGTCCCCGGCGACGTCTGGCACTCGTTGAGCGTGTTCAGTTTTCCGACAGGATTGGTACCGCCATGATACATATAATATCCGAGCAGGTTCGATCCGCTTCCGAGTTTCACCACCGCCATGGAATAGGCATCCTCAGGATAGATGAAGGGTCTGCGGTGGTATGCCGTGGCCATGCCGCCTCCGAGCTCACACGTGAAGAAGGGGTATTGCTCGTCGCCCTGGTTGATTTTCTCCTGCTGCTGTCCGAGTAGGTCAGTCCCGATTGCGGTAGACGACCGGAAAGCTTTGAAGTTGAATGCCTTATAATAGTTGCCAGCCGTCTCTTTCGTGGATTTCTCCCAGAATCCGTCAGCGTAGTCGCCATAAAGTGGGAGCATCTCGCCGAACGGCACCGGCGTGCGGAGTTCCGGCCATCCGGTACGGGTATAGAAAGGCAGGTCGAATCCAATGCCGGTTGCGATTCTCTTCAGGTCCATGAGGTATTCACCCTTGCCGCGGAACTCATTGTCGAACTGGGCGGCGATGACCGGACCTCCCTCCTTCCACTGAAGACCCTGCACCTGCGTGAAAATCTGCCTGTAAAGACGCTCTGCAATGTTGAGGAAGAGTGGGTCCTGCGACCTCAGCGGCAGGTTCTTTCCCTGTGCGTTCTTGAGGGTGAAGGCCCAGTCAGGAATGCCGCCGTTTCGCACCTCTCCATGGCAGAACGGGCCGAGACGGAGAACGACCGGCATGTCCTCCTGCTTGCAGATTTCGAGGAAGCGCCTGAGGTTGCGCTGTCCGTCCCAGCGGAAGACGCCCTCTTCCTCCTCGATATGGTTCCAGAAGACATAGGTGGCGATGATGGTGACACCTCCCTCTTTCATCTTTCTCACCTCGCGCTGCCATTCGTCAGAGGGAATGCGGGAGTAATGCACCTCACCCATAACGGGGATGACGCGTTTGCCTCCGATGATGAGGCTTTTGCTGTCCCAGCTGACTTCGCGTGAGGATTGCGCGAAGGAGAGGGCTGAGGATAAAAGAACAAGCAAAAAAATCAGCGTTCGTTTCATTGTCATAACAGTTAGTCGTTTTTGGTGATTAGTTTTGCAAAGTTAGCGAAAAAGAATCAGTCTTTAGATGAAAAAACAGAAGAATAAATATGGACAATGTTACCATATCTTGTAAAGTTGAAAGAGACATGCGGATGTGGGGTGGACGGAGGATTAGCGATTGCTTAGCGCGTTCTTTGCGGCATTGACGACATTGAATCCGAAGTCGAGGATAAGTGGTGCCTCGCTGAAACGCTTTCCATACTTGCTTTTCAGCAGTACGAGATAGAGGGTGACACCGTCGCGCTGTGCAGCAACGGCCAAGCATCCCCCGGATGCGTTGATGAATCCGGTCTTCACGCCGATGCACCCCGGATATTCCTCGAGCAGTCGGTTGGTGTTCTTGCTGGGCATGTGTCGTCCGTCGGCCAGCTGGATGTCCTCCTCCAGTGTGCCCACAATCTTGGCGAACTGCGGGTTTCGCATGCAGTAGCTGACGAGTCGGACGAGGTCGGCAGCGGTGCTGTAGTTCTTTTCGTTCGGAATGCCGTTAGGATTGGCAAAATGAGTGCGGCGCATATTGAGTTCACGCGCTTTTCGGTTCATCATCTTGCAGAAATTGAGGGTGTCGCCGCCAACGTGCTTTGCAATGGCAAATGCCGCGTCGTTGTCGCTGAGCAGCATCATCTCGAGAAGCAGGTCCTTCATAAGGTAGGTGTCGTTGAGCCGGGTTCGTGAGTTCTTTGAGATGAACACGTCATCAGAGATGCATATTGTGTCGTTCATCTTGTTCTGACCCCGCTCGAGTGCCAGGATGCAGGTCATCATCTTGGTGAGGCTGGCCGGAAACATCCGCTTGTTCCAGTTTTTCCCGGCTATCGGGCACCCTGACGAAGCTTCCACGAGCAGCCAGGACTCGGCCGTGACGGTGTCGAGGGCATGCCGGCCGCAAATCGTGTCGAGGTTGAGAATGCGGTAAGCGTTATCAATTTCCTGACCCGATGAGTCTGAAGTGTTCTCTTCTTCTGCCGAGCAGGAGCATGAGCAGGAAAGAGTCATGGACGTCATGACCGTGATGGCAAACAACAGGGCTACGCTCCTTAACAAATTCATCTTTAAGATTTTTCTCATCATACTATACATAAGATTGGTTTTCTTTCTGCAAATATAGTCATTTTTTCTGACACATTATAATAAAAGGCAAGAATATTAATTGAAAAACGTGACGAGGCTGGAATGCAGCCAACACAGCTGAGTCTAGTTTTTAGGCAAAAAGAAGCTGATACAGTCAACGATTTTAGAAAATTCGGTCACCGCGCTTAGCGATTATTACCATCAATCGGTCAATAGGCTAAGCGATAATTATTAATATCGGTCAATTCATTAAGCGATTATATTTAAATATCGGTCAGTCGACTAAGCGTTTTTCATCTAAATCGCTCAACGCAATAAACGCTTTTATTACAGAATCGCTCAATGCAGTAAACGATTTTTTTAAAATCGGTCAGTGCAGTAAACGTTTTTGCTAAAAATCGGTCAATACGTTGAGCGATTTTGTTAAAAAATCGGTCAGTGCAGTAACTTTTTCTTAAAAAACTTGATAGTTAAAGGAAGAATTCATACCTTTGTGGGCGAATCAAAGAAAACAAAAAAATGGAAACGTTATTCAAGAAACACCGGATGCTGATTACCCAAGTTCGGACAGACATCGTACGCGACAACATCAAAAGCATAAACTGGGACAGCCAGCTGGTGGGCATACGAGGCTCTCGCGGTGTAGGCAAGACCACATTAATCCGCCAGTACATCAAGAATCGCTACGGAGTAAACGCCGGAGCGGCATTGTACTGCGTGATGGACAGCATGTACTTCACCAACCACACGCTGCTGGACCTGGCCGAACGTTTTCACTTGGCAGGGGGGCGCCATCTTTTTCTGGACGAGGTCCATAAATATCCGACCTGGAGCAAAGAAATCAAGGAGATTATCGACCTCTACCCTGATATGAAGGTGACATTCTCCGGCTCTTCCCTAATTCAGATATTGAACGCCGATGCCGATTTATCGCGACGTGTGCTGAGCTACAAAATGAAAGGACTCTCTTTCAGAGAATTTCTTATATTCTATAAAGGAATCAGCTTGCCGTCATTCACTTTGGAAGAGATACTCAGCAATTATGATGAGATATGCAGTCAAGTGACAAGCGTCTGCCACCCTCAGCCATTGTTTGAAGAGTATCTTCGTGTAGGCTACTACCCATTCTACGACGGCAGCGCAGAGGAATACTACAGCCGCATTGAGAATGTGGTGAGTTTCATCATTGACCAGGAGATGACGCAGTTCTGTGGCGTTGAGCCAGCGTACACCCGAAAGCTGAAAGCCTTGATGATGTTCCTGGCAGTGAACAACCCATACGAAGTGAACATTGCGAAGCTGGCGGCATATCTGGAAATCAGCAAAAACACGGTGCTAAGCTATCTGTCGAGCATGGAACGGGCTGAATTAGTGCATCTGCTGTACGCCGACAACAAGTCAGTCACGAAAATGCAGAAACCGGACAAGATCTACCTGTCGAATCCGAACCTATTCTATGCGTTGGGCAACCAGCCGAACATCGGAACCGTCAGGGAATGCTTCGTGGTGGACCAGCTGTCAAGCTGCCACAGCGTGGAATATTCAAAAAAAGAAGGAGATTTCCGCGTTGACGGCACATACACTTTCGAAGTGGGCGGCAAGGACAAATCATTCGAGCAGATTGCAGGGATTAAGGACTCGTTCATCCTTGCCGACTCGATGGAATTCGCCGTAGGCAAGAAACTGCCGTTGTGGCTCATAGGATTTCTGTATTAGCATTTCAAGTACTTCAAAAGTACATTTTAAATTTTATACTCATGCATCTTTTGTTTAAAAATCAGCGAAAACGAGAATTTTTTTTTGAATTTCGCTGATTTTTAAACACAGAATTCGATCAAAATAAAACTGACAGTCACGCAGATAGCTAAACAAATTATGTAATAAAGTACTACAAAAAATTAATCGCTTATTTTTAAAATTTTCGGAAGTTATAAAATGAATTTAAAAAGGAAGTTATAAAAGGGATTTCACTCCCATTTTTACTTCAGAAAGTTGAATCATTAAGATGTAACAGCAAGAAGTTCCTTGCCTATGTTGGAGATTTCATTTAAAAACATGAGTTCACGTTCTTTTGAAGAAATGTCTAAAAAAACACTCAAAGCTGATGTTTGTGCATTGAAATTCGGGAATTTATTCGTAATTTTGCAAGAAGAATGGAAAAAACAATTACTAAAAATGAAATCAGACATAGAAATTGCGAACAGCGCGCACTTGGAGCGCATAGAAACCATAGCGTCCAGCTTAGGTATCCAGAACGACGACCTGGAGCCATACGGCCACTATATGGCCAAAGTTCCACTCAAATACATTGACGAAGAGAAGGTGAAGGAATCCAACCTGATCCTGGTGACTGCCATCAGCCCGACGAAGGCCGGCATCGGAAAGACCACCGTGAGCATCGGTCTGTCGCTCGGACTCAACCACATCGGAAAGAAGTCAATGGTGGTGCTTCGTGAGCCTTCGCTCGGACCCTGCTTCGGCATGAAGGGGGGTGCCTGCGGAGGCGGCTACGCCCAGGTGCTTCCGATGGACAAGATCAACCTGCATTTCACCGGCGACTTCCATGCCGTGACCTCCGCCCACAACATGATCACGGCAATGATGGACAACTACTTCCATCAGAACCGAGCCACCGTTCCGCCTCTGAAGCAGGTGCTGTGGAAACGTGTGATGGACGTAAACGACCGCAACCTACGCCATATCGTAACCGGTCTGGGTCCTGCCGGCAACGGCATCGTGACGGAGTCGGGCTTCGACATCACGCCCGCGTCAGAGATCATGGCCATCCTCTGCCTGGCCACCGACATTGAGGACCTGCGCCAGCGCATCGACAACATCTTGCTGGGCTACCGTCAGGACGGCAGCGAGTTCACGGTGAAAGAGCTGGGCATCACGGGCGGCATCGTTGCATTGCTGAAAGACGCGATGAAGCCGAACCTGGTGCAGACCACAGAGAACACGCCCGCCATAGTACACGGCGGTCCGTTCGCCAACATCGCCCACGGCTGCAACACGCTGGTGGCGACAAAGCTGGGCCTGAGCCTGAGCGACTATGTCGTGACGGAGGCCGGATTCGGTGCCGACCTGGGTGCCGAGAAATTCCTCGACATCAAATGCCGGAAACTGGGTGTCTACCCCAAGCTGACCGTGCTCGTGGCCACCCTGCGCGGTCTGAAGCTGCACGGCGGCGCGACAGAGGAGACGATGAAAGACCTGAACATGATGCCGCTGACCGAAGGGTTCGGCAATCTCGACCGCCATGTGAAGAACCTTCGTAAGTTCGGACAGAACACAGTTGTGGTGCTCAACCGCCATAGCGACGACGACGAAGGCGAGATCAACGCCGTGATTACACACTGCACCGAGAAGCTTGGCGTGAGATGCGTGGTGAACAATGCCTTCAGCGAAGGCGGAAAAGGAGCCGCCGAGATGGCCCGGGTGGTGGTCGACGAGATTGAGAAGAACCCGTCTGTCCCGAAGCCCGACGGCATCTATTCCGTGGATGGCAGCATGAGCCTGAAGGAGCGCATCGAGGCGGTGTGCAAGCGCATCTACCGCGCTGAGGTAGTGGAATTCAGCAGCGCTGCGGCAAAATTGCTCTCCGGCGTGGAGAAAGACCCCCACTACCAGGGTTTCCCCGTCTGCGTGGCCAAGACCCAGTACTCGTTCACCGATGACCCGAAGCGTCATGGTGCCCCGTTCGGCTTCACCATCAAAATCCGTGAGATTGTGATCAACCGAGGCTCCGGATTCATCGTGGCCGTAGCCGGCGACATGATGCGCATGCCGGGACTGCCGAAGGTGCCGAGCGCCACGCATATCGACGTGGTAGGCGACCAGATCGTAGGTCTGAGCTGATTATTTCACAATTCCATAAATTGAAAATTAGGAGGCAAGTAGCGTAAACAGATACTTGCCTCCTTGTTATATGTTGTCAGTTAGTGTATGCAGACGCTGTATCACAAGGCGACACTTTCAATCCCTGTTGGGGGTGTCCCACTTGTGTGTGTCGGTGCAGTTGATGAGTGCGGTCTGTCCGCCGCAGGAGAGGCGGAACTCCCCTTCCTCGAGGACCCATTTGCCGTCGGCTCCGACGAAGGCGAGGTCGCTGGCTGGGAGTTGGAATGTGACGGTCTTGGTCTCCCCCGGCTGAAGCTCCACTTTCTGGAACGCACGCAGCCGCTTGTTGTCAGGAACGAGGGAGGCGACGAGGTCGCTGCTGTACAGGAGCACGGGCTCCTTGCCTACGCGAGCACCCGTATTCTTCACGTCCACCGACACGTTGAGTATGTCGCCCGACTTGAAGTCCTTCTTGTCAACCCGCAGGTTGGCGTATTCGTATGTGGTGTAGCTGATTCCGTAGCCGAACGGCCACTGCAACGACACCTTCGCGTCGTAGTTGTAGGCGCCGTCCATGGTTCCTACCTCCTCGCTGACCTTATAGTCATAGTTGGCCAGCGAGTTGATTTCCTTAGGATAGGTGTAAGGGAGTTTGGCAGAGAAGTTGGCATCCCCTGCGAGCAGGTTGGCCAGTGCGTCAGCTCCATAGTTTCCCGGCAGGAAGACGTGTACGATGGCCTTTGCCAGCGGCTCGATGTCGGCGATGAGGCGCGGTCTTCCTTCGTTGAGTACGAGAATGACCGGCTTTCCCGTTTTCGCCAGTTCCTTGACGAGGTTCCGCTGGTTGAGCGAGAGCCAGAGGTCCGTGAGGTTGCCCGGCGTCTCGCAGTAGCTGTTCTCTCCGATGCATGCGATGATGACGTCGGCGCCCTGGGCTGCACTGACCGCACGGTCTATCTGCGGCGCGTTCTCCTCAAAGTATTGTCCCTGCTCGTTGTAGGTGACTCCCTGCTCCAGGATAATGTTCTCTTTCCCGTACTTGTTGCACAGCGCCTCATAGATGGTGTTGTAACGCTCGGAGAGGTCCTCCACCTTGGAGCCCTGCCAGGAGTAACTCCATCCGCCGTTCAGGCAGCGCATCTGGTTGGCGTTCGGACCGGTGAGGAGGATTTTCCGTCCTTTGGCGAGCGGAAGGATTCCCTCGTTTTTCAGCAGCACCTCCGACTCCTCGGCTGCCTTGAGTGCTTTTTGGGCGAATTCGTCAGATCCGAACTTCTCATATCCCTTACCGCCCGTGTTGGGCTGGTCGAACAGTCCGAGACGGTATTTCACGCGCAGGATTCGACGAACCGCATCGTCGATACGCTCCATCTTGACTTTTCCTTCGTTTACCAGCTGCTTGAGCAGGATGCAGAAATCCACGCTGTAGGGGTCCATCGACATGTCGATTCCCGCATTGATGGCGATGCGGATGGCATCTTTCTTGTCCTTCGCCACCCGCTCGCGGGTGAAGAGGTTGTTGATGTCGGCCCAGTCGGTCACGATCATACCGTCCCACTGCAGGTCCTCCTTGAGCCACTGCGTGAGGTACTCATAGCTGGCATGCACCGGCACTCCGTTGATGCTGGATGAGTTGACCATGATGGTGAGCGCCCCGGCTTGGATGGCTGCGCGGAACGGCTCAAAGTATTTCTCTCGGAGCATAGCCGGCGAGAGATAGGCTGGCGTGCGGTCCTTGCCCGTGAACGGTGCTCCGTAAGCCATGTAGTGCTTCACGCACGCCGCTACATTGTATTTTCCGAGATGGTTGGGGTCTTCGCCCTGGTATCCTCTGACCTCAGCCTCCGCCATCCTGGCGTTGACGACGGCATCTTCTCCGAAGCTTTCCCAGATGCGTGACCAACGCGGGTCACGTCCCAGGTCGAGCACCGGATTGTAGACCCACGGGCAGTTGCCCGCACGGCTTTCGTAGGCAGTGACCTCAGCCATGTCCTTGGCCAGCTGAGTGTTGAACGACGCGGCGAGGTTGATGGGCTGAGGGAAGAGGATTCCCGCCTGCGTGTATGTCACGCCGTGGTTGTGGTCAAGCCCGTAGATGTCGGGGATGCCAAGGTATTTCATGGACTTGTCCTGAATGAGGTGTATCCACTCCTGCCACTGCTCCACGGTGGCTGCCCTCGTCCCCGGTGCGTTGAGGATAGAGCCCACACGGTGTTTGGAGATGCAGGTGTCGAGCTGCGTCTCGTTGAGCCGCCACTTGCCGTCCGGACCGTATTGCCCCATGATGTCGAGATTGAGCTCAAGCATCTGACCCACCTTGTCGTCGAGGGTCATCTTGCTCAGCGTGTTCTCGATTTTCGCCTCCAGCTGTGCGTCACGCGGTATGGCCCGCTTCTGCTGCGCAAAGCATACAGCCGCAGCCAGCAATAAGGCAATGCATAAAATTGATTTTTTCATTAGGATATAGTTTTCAGTTGTTATTCAGCATGTTTAAATTTCGATTTCTTCGATTTTTCGATTCCTCGATTTTTCGGTTCTTCGATTCCTCGATTTTTCGAGGCCTCAAAGCTTTATTTTTGGGTTGTCAGGTTGATTTCCGCTGATTCGAGGTCAGGGGCCTGCGCTTTCAGGGTGACATTGCCGGGCCTGTTTCCCGCTTGGACTACGACGAGGCATTTTCCGAAGAACGCCTTCCGGTGGTTGGCCTTGAAGCGCTCCATTGAGGTCTGCGACCCATTGTCGACTCCTGCGATCTTGGCGTCGCCCTTCAGAGCGAAATGAATTTGGTTTTCTGCGAGCGGGCAGATGTTTCCGTCCCTGTCGAGCACTTCCACCGTGACGAAGGCGAGGCTTTTACCGTCGGCATCGAGCGCCGTCTTGTCAGCCGAGAGGCGTATGTGGTGGGGTGCTCCCGCCGTCTTGACGACCTGCTGGCGGACGTCCTTTCCGTCCTTGCGTGCCACCACCTTGACTTCTCCCTTCTCGAAGGGTACTCTCCACATGACGTGGTACTGATGGTCGTTCTCCTTTTTTCTGACACCCTTGGACTGTCCATTGACGAAGAGTTCCACCTCGTCGGCATGATTGTAGTAGCACCAGAGGTCTACGGTCTGCCCCTCCATCCAGTTCCAGTGCGGGAAGAGATGGAGCACGTCCTTGTCGGTCCACTCGCTTTGGTAGAAATAGTACATATCCTTAGGGAATCCGGCCAGGTCGACGATGCCGAAATAGCTGCTCCGTGCCGGGAATCCGTAAGGTGTCGGTTCTCCGATGTAGTCCCATCCGGTCCAGATGAACTGTCCGCAGACGAAGTCGTTATGCTTGATGAGGTCCCATGTCTCCTCGTGGTGGTTACCCCATGATGCGCGGCAGTTGTCGTAAGCGGAGCACATGAAGGAGGGGTCGGTGTAAGGCATCCACCATTCCTTAGGCGCCTTGATGATGGAGTCGGACGGCATGACGTAGAAGCCGCGTGTGTGGAGCGATGAGTTGCTCTCGGTGAAGAGGAAGGGTTTTCCCGGGAAGTTCCTGGGCACGTCGGCCACGTTCTGGTTGTGGTAGTTGTAGCCGATGATGTCGACCGCGTTTCCTTTGAAGAGGTGGTTGTTCGGGTTGGGCTCGTTGCATCCAGCCGTGACGGGTCTGGAGGGGTCGAGCTTCCGGACGATATCCGCCAGGTGTTCTGCCAGCATGGTGTTGGTGGACTTCTCGTCGGAGTTGCTGAGCTGCGATGCGTCATGGCCGAAGTTGAGGATGAGGTTGGCCTGCTCGATGGAGAGGTCCTCGCCGCCGCTGGAGCTCCACTGCTCCAGCACCTCGTTTCCTGTGCTCCATACGAGGATGGACGGATGGTTGCGGTCGCGACGGATGAAGTCGGTGAGGTCGCGCTCAAACCACTCGTCGAAGTAGAGAGAGTAGTCGTATTTCGTTTTCTTCTTGTGCCACATGTCGAACGCCTCGTCCATGACGATGAATCCCATGGAGTCGCACATGTCGATCAGTTCGGGTGCCGGAGGGTTGTGGGTCATGCGAATTGCGTTGCACCCCATCTCTTTTAACGACACCAGCTGCCGTTTTATTGCGTCGTCGTTGACGGCTGCGCCGAGACAGCCGAGGTCGTGGTGCATGCAGACACCGTTGATTTTCATCGCTACACCGTTGAGCGAGAAGCCTTGCTGGGGGTCGAAGCGGAAGGACCGGACTCCGGTGGTGGTGGTGTAGGAGTCCACGAGTTGCTTGCCGTCATACACGTCGGTCTGCACTTTGTAGAGATAGGGGTCGTCCACGGTCCAGAGATGTGGTGATTTCAGGCGTATGTCCGCCTTGAAGAATGCCGGCTTGCCGTCTGCTGGCTCCTTCCGCTGTGCCTTTGAGTCTGTAGCCAGCTTCTTTCCGGCGGCGTCATAGAGGGTGTTGACCACCTTTGTGGAGGCCGTTGCTCCCTCCACCTCCACGCTGATGCTGAAATCCGCTGACTTCCCGTCCTCTGCCAGTCTGGGGGTGACGAAGGTTCCCCACTGAGCCACGTGCATGGCGTTGGTGGTCAGGAGGAACACATGCCGGTAGATGCCCGATCCGCTGTACCACCTGCAGTTGGGCTGCTGTCCGTTGTCCACCCTGACAGCCAAGACGTTGTCCCCTTGCTTGAGACAGTCGGTGATGTCGTATTGGAAAGAAATGTAGCCGTATGGCCGTGTGCCGAGCTTTGTCCCGTTGAGATAGACGGTTGAGTTCTGGTATACGCCGTCGAACTGGATGAAGGTGCGCTCATTCTCCTGCTTATTGTAGGTGAAATGCTTCCGGTACCACCCCACCCCTCCGGGCAGGGCTCCTCCGCCGGCTCCGGCAGGATTGGAGGCGAGGAAATCTCCCTCCACCGACCAGTCGTGCGGCAGGTTGAGACGTCTCCACGAGGAGTCGTCGTAGCCGGGCGTGCCCATGTCAGCTGAGTCGGCCAGCGCAAACAGCCAGTTGTCGTCGAAGTTTTGTCGTTGACGCGCTGAGAGTGTGGTCAGCGCGCAGGCAACACACAAAAAGGTTATGATTCGTTTCATTGGATGTGTCATAGTCGAATGGGGTGAGTCGGCAGACGCACCGCGGCGCGCCACTGCCAAGTATTGTCAAAAAAGATTCTCCCCGACCCTCGCTGACTAAAGTTGTATTTCTGTTTTCTTTCCGTCGTATTCCACGGTTTTTCCCTCGGGTGCGTCGAGGTTGAGCTCCTTGGCGCTGTCCTTGGTGATGTATACGACATTGAACTTGCGGCTCTTGAGCATGCCGTCGAAGTCGCCCTGGCGGTCGGCGAACGTAAGCTTCTTGTCCTTGTCGTTGTATGTTATGTCGATGGTGGCGAACTTGCCTTTCTCGTAGTTGTAGTTCGTGCCCTCGTCCTCGTAGAGCTGGAACTGGGCGTCCCGTCCGGCATAGACATAGAGGTTGATGACGTCGGCCGGCTTCTCGTCGCTCCATTCCATCTTTGGTCCGAACGGAATGATGGCTCCTTCCGGCACGAACACCGGGATACGCTCGTAGGGGGCATCTACGTTCTGCCGTTGGCCTCCGTCGATATGTTTTCCGGTGTAGAGGTCGTACCATCCGCACTGCTTGGGGAAGTACACCTCCCTGCTGCGTGCCTTGTAGTAGCCTACGGGGCAAGCCATGAGCGACGGTCCGAACATCCACTGGTCCTTGATGTCGTATACCTGCTCGTCGCCGTTGAAGTCCATGACGAGTGCCCTCATCATGGTGTAGTCATGCTGGTTCACCCATCCTGCCATGGAATAGAGGTATGGCATGAGGTGGTATCTGAGGTTGTCGTAGTAGACGAAGGATTTGTAGGCTGGATGCTCGTCGGGCGCGATGTTCCAGATTTCCCTTAAAGGCCACTGTCCGTGAGCACGGAAGAGCGGTATGAAGGTGCCGA
>FLNV01000013.1_pt1 | contig 26300 bp, 26 predicted proteins | sample 1140351 | NCBI WGS metagenome assembly FLNV01 (sample SAMEA3878207, study PRJEB12797) | bioreactor metagenome | biome: Moose rumen | place: Sweden | collected 2011-10
AAACAAAAACGCACTCAAAAATCATAGTTTTTTCATTAGATTATAATAAAAAATTAAAAAATTATTCCACTAATCATTGAACTAACTCTCAAAACAATCATCAAATTTCACTTTCATCTTCATCTACTTCTTCTCATTCATGACTATGCTCAAGAGCTTCATATTCTTCATCTGTTAATTCAGGGATACATCTTCTACAAGGATCTGTTAGATTTCTCTCGTAAGCATCAGCAACCGTTCATTCATAAACGGTTTCGCTACGAGAAAATGCAGGACAATCTGGATCTACATGATATTTTTTACCAGTTGGAGCCCAATAAACTGTCCCAGACGGACTAACTTGCAAAACTTCTTGTTCTGCTCTCAAAAGTTGTTCACTTGAAACAGGATTGAAATCATAACTTACTAATCAAGCAATAACTAAAGCAGCAATAGCAACTCCTCCAACTAAACCTTTTGATTTTTTATCCAGGTCTTTATTAGTAAAAACCAAAATAATTATAGGCAAAAATGCTACTACAGAAAGTATTGTACCTAAGTTATTCCACAACCAAAATTTTGTCTTATTTGCTTCAGAAGCAGGATCAATATGATTTGCTTTCTTCCATAGTAAAGATCAGATAATCACAAAAACTAAATCAATTCAAAGACAGATTAACAAGAAAGTCACAACATCCATATTGCTAAACCAATTGATATTACCATTTAATCTCAAAATTCAGATAACCTCAAAACAAATAGCTATTAACCAAAATAGAATCGCCAAACATCTTCTTGTCTTTCATCTTTTTTTCGAATCTCATTTAGGTTCGATTTTAATAATTTTACCATGACTATCCTTTCAGTAAACTTCATTACTTGCAGGTTTAGTACTTTCAACTTTCACATAAGTTTTTTCCGTTGCCATTTAAATTATTTAAAAAATAAAAAATAACAACAAAAATAATTTATAATACGAATCAATATACAAAAAATTTCACCAAAATCAAGTTTTAGTAAAAACCTCATCAAAATGTCCTCCTTTACTTAAAGGAGAGCCTGTCCCACAAGGTCAAAGACACTCATATAACGGTACGGAATGACCAAAGCTTACTCAGCTATGCTGAGGCCGGAAGATTTTTTAACATATTATCATACAGAAATTTCCACCCTGTAATACTGCGGGTCAGCTCCCCAAGGGAGCAATGTTTAACGAAAAACACCTCCCCAATGGGGAGGGGGACCACGAAGCTTGCTCAGCTATGCTGAGTGGTGGTAGGGGTTAACCCCCTCAGCCGATTTTATCGGCTCGAGGGGGTTGCTAAACAATAAAGCTTCTCACTTTAAAAGGAAAAAAATATTTTTATCCAAACACACACGCTAATCTCATTCATATTCGTATTCATATCACAATAAAATTTTATTCTAAAACAATAATTTTTCTTCAGACTTTCTGATTTTCTCTACAGTACACCTCATCAATACTCGACATCTTCCAACCGAATGTACTACTCCACTTTTTAATTTCCTGCTCCAAAAAATTCGACTGATTTATGTAATATGGTATGGTAAACACAGCTTTCGTATGATGAGAGTCTCTGGTCTTTGAAATTGTAGTAATGAATTTCTTGTACAAATCCCAAACTTGGTTTTGAAATTTCATAATGTCTACTTGTGTCGACTTCTCAAAAACAATCGGTCACAACCATCATTCAGAGACGACTAAAACATCTCAATCCAAAAAATCATTTGGAATTTCTTTCGTGATATCATGTTTTAAAATCTCAAATTTTTTTTCTGTATGTAATGGATTTTTCAGCCACCACTCTCTATTTTTTTCCAAGTGCTGGATATCGATATCTGATCAAAAAAAATCATATCAAAAATGATTTGCCAAAAATCAAGTCGTCCCAGATCATGCAAAAGGATCATAAATCGCAACCGGTCTTTTTTTACAAATTCACAATCAGATATTCAACATAATGTGCGTAAATTTTGCTGGCATCATTCACATTTTCATGCTACGAGATGGCTTGGAAAAATCAATTTCCTCGTACAATCTAATATTTTGATATCATTTTACCACTCAATATTGATTTTGAATCTTCACAATTTCAATTCATTTACTTTTTACTTCTTTATCTGTTTTGAATAAATCAACCAACTTGAATCTCTTGATTCCAAACTCTTTTTTCAATTTTATTCAAAAATCTTTGTCCTTTGTTCACAAGATTTTCTGTCACTCTAATCTATTTTTTAATCAGTCTTTATCTACTATTTCTCACCATTTAATAATTCATCATAAATTATTCAACTCCTCTACTTTTTCAGTCTCAAATGTCACCAAAATATTGTTTATTTCCAAAAGATTGACTGGCTTTACCAATTTTAATTCTTCTAAACTTATTCCCCTATTCTTTCCCAAAATCGCAAAATATGTCATTTTAATATAATTATTATAATAAATTTTTTAATAATTCAATAGTTTCATCCACTGCTCTATTTTTCATCCATATTTTTTGTGAATCAATAAGTACTTCTCATAAATCAGCTAACACATTATTTTTCTGATAATGTTCTGGTAATATTTCAACTAACTCTTTTACTAATTCGTTTATATTTTTTCAAGTCCTTTCAATTATTATGTTATTATTCAATGGAAAATTATTTTTCAAAAAGAAATTTACATCATACAAATCTCTATTTTTAAATCTTTCAGATAAAGCAACAAGTTTATTGGCAAATATTGATTCCTTAGACATGCATTTTATCTTCATCCCATCAATATTTTGATCATCATAAGTATTTGCTTTCCACACTCTTTTATTTAATTCCACTTTAATATTCATACTTCTTTCATCATAACGAAATATCCACCTATGTAAAGTCTTTCATAAAGTTTCATTTTTTATATCTCATAATTCTTGTAATTCTTTTCTCATAATATTTATAATTTTTTCTTCATATTCTAAATCTAAAATATCAATATCTATATCTGTAGAAAATCTATCTAATCAATAGCATAAATATGCCAAAGTTCATCATTTAAATCACAAAAATTCAGCAATTTCACTGGTAAATACTCATTTCAATATCCTTTTCATATATTCTTCATGTAAAGCATAATCAAACATCCCATAATTCTTAATATGTAAATACTTTGAAATCAGACATATCTATCATCTTTTTTATTTTTTCTTGTGTAGATTTAGGATAAAGAGGAAATAATTTTTTGAATTTTGCTGTAGAATTTGGAGAAGAAAAGACTTCTGGTGCATCTATTCCAGCTCTTGAAAATAAATAAACATAGTCACATAATGCCCTTTCTGGAGTCGCTATACGATAATTTTCATACTGTCTTACATACAAATCATTGAGTAGCAAATCCTGTTTTACCTTAGTATACCTATAATTTACATTATTTATTGTCAAATCGGCAGAAAATTTTGCTACACAAGTTTTAGTATTAAAATATGCCTGAAATATAGCTCCTGCTTCAAACAAGACAGACTCCAACGAAATATAACTATTCCCTTTTAATTTACATGCCAATTCTCTTTCATCATAAACTGGCAATGTCCAAATTCCTTTATATGGATTCAATAAATCACCATTTAATTTTGCTCTATACAAAGTCACCTTAAAAGTATTTTCTGATAGATCCGCGAAAATCTGGCGAATTTCATCAGTTGAAAACACTGTTTTCTTTGTTAAAATTAATTCTTTCAATCATTTCATTTTTTATTTTGATGTATTAAAGTGTACATATATGTATACTATAACGATACAAAACAAAAAAGCAAATCTTTTTGGACAAATTCAATATACAAAAACAGAATCTATTGTCGAATCTTTTTTTGATAAAAGTGTTTTACTACTAAAAGCTGTCTTTATTCTCGGATGAACTTAATTTCAAAAATAAAAAAAACAATCAATTTATTTTCTTGAAATATAAATTTGTTTTTATATATTCATTTTTGCTAGTTCTATAAAAAACCAACTAATCATTTTATGTAAAAAAATGATGATTTGTATACCACTTACCAAATCATCTTTACATAGAATGTGTTGGGAAAAGGAACTAGCAATCCGTGGTCACTGCAAATCATCATTTTAAATTAGTGAAAGATTTGTACACGGATTGCTATTCCCTTCCTTTATCCTTTCACTTTTTTTGTAATGTCGCAAAATCCAGAGCAAACTATTGCTGAATTGCAGCAAAAAATAAAAAGTTTAGAGCTTCAATTAAAAAAAGCAAAAGATAGCTCAGGATACGGACTGAAATGGGAAGAAAAACCTGAAATTTTTGAAGAAAGAGCACAAAATGCTTTACCTGTTTTGAAAGAAGATAAAGATTTATTTATTGATAATAAATCAGATTTAGACCATATTATCATAGAATGAGATAATTATCATGCACTTTCTGCACTAAATTATACTCATAAATGAATGGTTGATGTAATTTACATAGATCCACCTTATAATACATGAAATAAAGACTTTATTTATAACGATAATTTTGTAGATCCAGAAGATACTTACAGACACAGTAAATGGCTCAGTTTTATGAGTAAAAGACTAAGATTAGCAAAAAATCTACTTTCAGATGATTGAGTAATTTTTATTTCAATTGGTGATGACGAACAAGCAAACTTAAAACTACTTTGTGATGAAATTTTTTGATATACAAATTTTTTAACTCAATTTATACGGGAAAAGAAAAAAGTTGTTCAAAATGATGCAAAATTTGCTTCAACTAATCATGAATATGTTCTATCGTATAGAAAATCTCCATTATTTGAGTCGTATAATTTATTACCAAGAACCGAGGAGGCTAACGCAAGATATTCAAATCCTGATAATGATGAAAGATGACCACGAACGAGTGTTGCATTAACAGCAAAAAGTTGAAGTAAAAGTAATATTTATGAATATATATTCCCTAATTGAGTACATTGGAAACCAAATGAAGGAGCATATCCAAGATTAAGTAAAGAATCTTTAATAAAAGCATATGAAGATAATCGTTTGTGGTTTGGTAAAGATTGAAAGAATGTTCCTAGATTAAAAAAATTTTTATCTGAAGTAAAACAGTGAATTGTAGCTAATTCTATACTATATAATGAAGAAGCATGATCGACACAACTAGCAAAAGAAACATTAAAAAGAATTTTATCTCAAAACATTTTTGACACACCAAAACCATTATGATTAATTTCTATATTACTGAATGTTGTTTGAAATAAAAACTCCATTATTCTGGATTTTTTTGCATGATCATGAACCACATGACATGCAGTATTGGATTTAAATAAAAATGATTGATGACATCGTCAGTTTATTCTTTGTTCTAATCGTGAGAATACCGAGGAAGAGCCAGAAAAAAATATTTGTAAAAATATAACTTATGAAAGAGTAAAAAGAGTTATGCAATGATACACTAGTGCTAAATGAGAAAACGTTGAATGATTGTGATGATGAAATTTAAGATATTACACAACTGAATTTATAGAAAAGAAAAAATCGGCAGATGATTTAAGACAAAGTTTTATTTATCTCTGTGATGAGTTACTTTGTATCAAAGAAGATACATTTAATGAATATAAACCAGAGTTTTTATCCGATAAATTAAAATGTTATCAAAAAAATAATCATTACACAGTTATTCTCTACGATATACGAGAAATAGAAAAATTACAGCAATTATTATCAACATTAGATGGTAAAATTTCTGTATATATTTTCTCATTGAGCAAAGATAGTTGCGAAGAAGAATTACAAGAATTTTCAGATAAAATAACAATTGAAAACATACCAGATGATATATTAGAAACATATAAGAAAATCTTTTAATTATAAAATTTTAATAGATGATTCTTAAAGAATATCAAAAGAAAGCAGTAAAGGATTTATTATCTAATACTGCAAAAATTCTGAATGAAAACAGAGACGATTGTCAATCTCTTGTTTTTAAAGCTCCAACATGAAGCTGAAAAACGGTAATGATGCAGGAATTCTTAAAAGAACTTGCTGATTTGGATGTTTGAGATTTTGCTGTAGTCTGGATTAGTGTAAATGATTTAGCAAGACAATCAAAGAAGAGTTTTGAAAATAATTTACAAGGTTCAAAATTATTCTTTTCAGAGTTATCAGATATTCAAGACAAGACTTTAAGACAAAATGAAATTTTATTTATAAATTGGGAATCATTAAAGCAGAAAGATAGTAAAACATGAGAATGGAAAGTTTTAGCCATGAAAGATAATGAGAGAAAAGAAAACTTGCCAACATATCTAGAAAATGCACATAATGAGTGAAGAAAAATTATTTTAGTAGTTGATGAAAGTCATACAGCTCTTGATACTCAAAAGGCTCAAGAGTTAATTCTAAATTATATACAGCCAACGATACAAATTGAAGTTTCAGCAACTCCTGATTCTGCTAATTATAGAGCAATGATTGAAGTACCTATTGATAGTGTAATTAAAGAATGAATGATAAAAAAAGAGATTTTGATTAATGAAAAGATAAAGGAATTTAAATCGGATGATTTATGAACAGATGAGATAATCATAAAAGCAGCATTAGAAAAACAAAAACAATTAAAAGATTTATACGAATGACAATGAAGTCAGGTTTATCCGCTTTTATTAATACAATTACCATCAGAAAAGAAAACAACAGAAGCTATAGATCAGACAAAATTAGAAAGAACTCAAAAAATATTAAAAGAACAATTTGATATATCGCTTGAAAATCAAAAATTAGCTGTTTGGTTAAGTAATGATAAAACAAATAAAGATTTAATTGATATTAAAGATTCTCCTGTAGAAGTTTTGATATTTAAACAAGCAATTGCTACTTGATGGGATTGCCCAAGAGCTCAAATTTTGGTTATGTTCCGTGAAATTAAAAAAATAACTTTTGAAATTCAAACAGTTTGAAGAATATTAAGAATGCCGGAATGGAAACATTATGAAGAAGAGATACTCAATAAAGCTTATGTTTTTACTGATTTACCAAAACAAATGATTGGAATTCATGAAACAGCAAAAAATCTGATCAAAAATCAGTATTCATTCAGAAATGAATTATACAGACCATTTTGGTTAGAATCTTTTTTCAAATCAAGAATTGATTATCAGGATATTTGAAGCTCATTTAGAACATTCGTTGCAGAAAGCTTAGTTGAGAAAGTATGATGAGAATACTCAGAATTCGCAAGGGAAAACAATAAAAAGAAACTATGAGAAAAAATAAATATTGAAAATGTTGAATATAGCGATGAAATCATAAATAACTGACAAATGAAATTTGGTTCTCATGTAATGATTACAGAAAACTGAGTAAACAGAAAAACTTTAGTTAGTCTTGACGATTATACAAATGAACAAATTTTTATAGAAAATACAGTAAAGACTCCAACTCAAAATGAATTAATCCAAATGTCCTTTGAAGATTTTGCCAGAAATAATGTAAGAGAACAATTTACAAATATTGCAAGATCGTATAAGCCAATTATGGAAGCTCTATATAGCTGTTTAGACCATTTTTTCTTTGGAGAATGAAAACTCAGGTCATACTACCAAAAACTTATATTAAATAACCAAGATTTTTTCATTGATGTTTTAAATAAAGCCAAAGACAATTACTTGCCAATCAAAAAATTACAAATAGAACAAAAATTTAAATTCAACGAACAAGAATATATTTGGTCAATTCCACAAATGGACACATTTAATGATTCAGCAAAAGAATTTCAATATCAAAAAAATGTAATGATACCTTGCATTTTATCTTTTGACTCACAACAAGAAAAAGATTTCATTGAAAATGTTTTAGAAACAAGAGATGATATTGTGTTTTGGTATAAAAACTGAATTTCTTCAAAAGATTATTTTGCTATTCCTTATGAAGAAGATTGAGAAAAACATTGTTTTTACCCTGATTTCATAGTATATTTTAACAATTGAACAATTTGAATTTTTGATACAAAACAATGATTCACATTAAAAGAATGAAAAGGAAAAGCAAAATGATTAGAAGAATATATTAGTAGTCATAAAGACATAAAATTAATTTGATGACTTATAAAGCAACAGAATTCAACTTTCTATGTAAACAACAAACGAGATTTTAATGTAAAAAACTCTGAAGATTTTGACCTACTTTCAGAATACATAAACATTAATAAATAAAAAACTAAAATTCGCTACAAAACAAAAAAATAATTCTTTTTCATAACTGCATACAAGCCAAAAAAACTATCTTGTCCAAAATTCATTTGACTTTAATTTTGAAATCACTATACAGAAAATGTTCAACTTACATTTTAACTTAAATTTGCAAATTTTATAAAAAAATTAATAAAAAATATAAATTTATTTGCAAAAAATAATAATTTGATTATAATATATAAATGTATGGTTGATATTTTAATTATTGTTTGAGTAAACCATGAAAATTATATGTCCACCCGAATTAGAAGAACTTCGCTATAATGAATCCGATGGCTGATTCCCAAAATGAGTCGCCACAAAATTTAGAATACAATGTTCACTGATTGAAATCATCGACACATCAATGGAGCTATATAAATACTCAACACTGAGATTTCACAAATTACACGGAGATTTACAAGAATTTCATGCAATTGATTTAAACAGATCATGGAGAATGGAAGTTAAAATCCTGCAAAACAATACGGTCGAGATAATGAAAGTTTACCGCATATCAAATCACTACCAATAAATATTTTAATTCCTTATCAAAAAAAATGAAAAAGAAAGTTAAAATAGCATATCACCCATGAGTTTATTTAAAGGAGGAATTGGAAGTCAGAAACTGGAGCCAAAAACAATTCGCAGAAATAATCTGATTATCTACTCCTGAAGTAAATCTCATCATAAAATGAAAAAGGAATCTTACTCCAAATCTAGCATTTCTTATTGCAAATGCGCTTGGAGAAGATACTTATGTACGACTTTGATTACAAGCAAAACGAGATACCTATCAAATGGAAATAAATACGGAAAATCAAAAAATATGATTCGAAATATACCAAAAAGCACTACAATTCGCCTAAAAACATCTAAAATAATTTTTCTGCACTCCCCTACATCCTAAATCAAGCCAAAAACCATCTTGTCCAAAATTCATTTGACTTTGATTTTGAAATTATTATACAGAAAATGTTCAACAATCTAAAAAATGAAAATGAAGTCAGAAAGCCAGCATATACAATCATCAAAAAAAATGTGTAAAAAAACTTGCAAAAATAAAAAATAAGAAATATTTGTCACAATGCCGGCTTTCATTCGTATATAATAATAGTTAATACAATAACTAAACCAAAAACTTTATTGTCAAAAAAAATGTATTGATTTTAATACATGGTCGTAGCAAATATATTTTATCAGCTAAATAAACAGCAAAAAATGTCTGATCGTATAAATAAAATTATCCAAGTCATTTCATATTTGTTGCAAAAAAAAAGAAAATGAATTATACAAAATTAATTAAACTTGTATTCTTCGCGGATAAATTACACTTAAAAACTTATTGAAATATCATAACATGAGATAATTATCGCGCTTTAAAAATGTGACCAGTAGCATCTCTTACTCTTGATATTATAAAAATTCCAGAAGATTATTCATTGGATGATTAACTACCTTTCAAAAAAGATTGATACAATCTAGTAGAGACCAAAAAAAATTACAGATTTTGACTATTTATCAGAGACTGAAAAAAATACATTAGATAAAATATATGATACTTTTGGTAAATATTCTTATAAAGAGTTAGTAAATATGACACATAAATGCATTGAATGGAAATCATGCAACATTTGTGATCGAATGAATTTTGAAAGCTTTTTTGAAAATTCAAAATGACAGAACTCAATATTTGATATAGACGATGAAAAAGTAGCTTTAGCAAAGGATTTATTTTTAGAAAGATTTGAATATGAAATATAACGATGCTCAAGACTTACTTGCATCGTTAAAAGCGGGACAAGTATACCTATTCCATTGAAAAATTGAGACAGAACAACCACATTACCAAGTTATTTTAAACAAAGATTTTTTTTAAATAAAAAAAAGACCACTCTATGGAAACATAGTGCGGCCCGATTAATCTAGGTATACCTAGAGACGGGCAGCTCTTTATCATTGCATAGAGCTTATGAAATAGGATTAATCCACATAAAACTACAAACCTATTTTATAATCTCTATACGATTTTGATTTCAAAACTTCACTTACAAATCAAAAAACCGTCTCTAGATTTTTCTGCATGTCCTTCACTTGGGTAAGTTACTATTCATGCACATAGCTCTAATTTGAATACAAATTTAGAAACCATGGAAAAAATCTTTTTATCGCGACAATCCATCCTTACGGGACTTTTCATCTCGATAATTTTTTATTTAATTTTTATTTACATCTTGTGTTTAATCATGCAAGAAAAAAAAACAACAATAATATACAAAAATACTCTAACCTTTAGTTTCCACATCTTTTGAAAAAATCAATATAGATTATGGACATTTTAGAGAATGTTTGATATAGCTAGCAATGAAAAATAACAAAAATAATAGTTATCAACTACATTTTCACAACAAGAAAGAAAAAGGAGTCAACCAAAATCTTTTTCATAATGAAAAAAAATCCCGCTATGCGGGGTAACCCGCCGGAGACAAAGAAAAAAATATACAAAAATCCTCAGTCCTCCGGTCAGCTCCCCTAACAGGTTTACCACGCTATGCGTGGGAACAAATTTCTCCCCTGTTAGGGGGAGTTGTTCTGTCGAAGACTAGTAGGGGTTGTAAAACTCACCGAAATTATTTTAGTATGTTCAATCATCTTTTTCTCCTTTTTCAGTCTCAACAAACTTCATAATACTTGCCATAAATTTCAATTCAACTTCTCAAACTGCTCCATTCCTATTTTTTCTGACACAAACATCAGTCGCTCATTTCCTGTCTGTATCAGGATCATAATAATCTTCTCTGTGTAGCATGATTACACTATCTGCATCCTGCTCAATAGCTCCAGATTCCCTAAGGTCTGAAAGTTGTGGCTTTTTGTCTATCCTCTGCTCTACATTACGAGAAAGCTGTGATAAAGCAATGATAGGCACTTCAAGTTCTTTTGCCAATTCTTTCAATCATCTCGAAATTTCACTAATCTCCTGGACCCTATTTCATTCATAACTTGTTCATCTCATCAACTGTAAATAATCAATTATCACAAGATCCAAAGCTCATTTTTCAATTTTTAATCTCCTCAATTTTGATTTCAAAACAGGCACTGTAAGTCATCATTGATCATCAATAAATATTTTTTTGCTACCCAATAACGAAATTGCTTCTCCCATGTTTGAAAAATCTTCATTATCCAATTCTCATTTGGTAATTTTTGACATTGGAATTTGAGAGACTTCAGCGACCATTCTATCAACTATCGATTCCGAGCTCATTTCCAAAGAGAAAATAGCGACCAATTTATCCTGTTGCATTGAGACATTTGAAACAACATTTAATGCAAATGATGTTTTTCACATTGATGGCCTTGCAGCGAGAATAATCAATTCTCAAGGTTTGAATCAAGCCAACATATCATCCAATCATTTATATCAAGAAAATACTTTTCTCTCATTTAGTTTCTCAGGATTATCAATAATCGAAACATACTCCTCCACTCTCGAATTCAAAATATCAGAAATCGACTCAATTCCTTCTCATGTCTGATTTTGAGTTAAATCAAAAATTCTTTTTTCAATAGATTCCATGATAGTCACGGTCTCATCTTGCTTATACACATCTCAAATAATTCATTGAGAGACTTTCAAAATACTCCTCAAAATAGATTTATCTTTCACAATTCTCGAATAATCTCCACAACCAGAAGTCGATAACAAAAAAGTCGATAAATCATACAAATAATCCATTCCTCACACATCCAACAATGTTCAATCTTTTTGTAATTGATCTCAAACAGTCACCACATCAATAGTTTTGCGATCTCACCACAATTTTTTTATTGCAGAATAAATAGCTTGATGTTCTTTTTGATAGAAATCAGCAGGTTCCAACTTATCTGCATCATAAATCCAAATAGTTTCATTATCCATCAAAGCTCAAGCTAAAACTCACTTTTCAGCTTCTAAATTTTGTGGTGGTGTCTTGATATCATCCATAGTAACCATGAGAATAAGTAAGGTGAAATAAATATTATACAACCCCTCACCCCGATAAATCGGGGAGCTCCCCTAACAGGGAGCAAATTTCTCCCCTGTCAGGGGGAGTGAGCCGATAAAATCGGCTCGAGGGGGTTGTCACATATCCAAACTAAAAGATTTCATTATCCACTATATACAAAAAAATATTTTCATTTCAAGAGAAAATACCAGTTTTTAACTGGCATTTCTAACATAATATCAACATTTTTTCAACAAAAATTAATTATTGTTTATCATTAATAATAATAGTTCCGAATGTTATCTGGTATTCATATTTCATGCCTTCCGGAGTAGCAATTTCTAACTTATTTACATACCTATCCAAAATTATTCTTGCATTTGAAAATAATGAATCCAAATTACGCCAATCAACATTAAAAGTACCATCTTTTATTTTATCATACAACTGATTTGCGAAAAATGCTTTACCATTATATACAATCGTTCACTTTGGTCCAAACAACTTTGCAGTTCTTTCAGCTATCTCTTGTTTTGTTGATTCTTCCAAATTACCACGACCAAGTAAATCCGACAGCCATCTAATAAGATCATCAAGCTTCGCATTTTTTCTTTCTTCTACAAATTCTGGATCCAATGATGATAGTAAAACCACTTCTCCCTCTGGTTGCTGTGGATTTTCGATACTATATAACAAATCATCAGCTTCTTGACCTGACTGCTGAGATTCTACATCTCATTTTGCTCTAATTTCAGCCAACGTTCCACTATTAGGAGACCACATTTGACTATCAGACCTTTCACTCTGATCTTTCTGGAAATTTTCAGTGTTTCCTTCACTATAATTTTCTAAATTTGCCATTTTTATCAAATTATAATATAAAAAGTCTTAAAAACAATTAATTATATACAAAAAAAAAACTTGTCAAATTTTTTGGCACTTTTTTCTAGTGGTACTATCTACTATTTCAGACTTTTTTAAAAAAAGTTTCATTTTTTTGAAATTTGTTTGTTTTTCTTGAAATAAATATTCAAAATTCTATATTAAAAAAAATGGAAAAGAGAAAAGGAAAATCTGAATTGTCATAAAAAACACATGAGAAAAAGAGTTAGAAAATACTTTATCAAAAGACATATAATTCTCATATTGAGAAATATTATCATACACTTCGACTTCTCAAATTAATTCACTAAAAAAAGCATAATAACAAAATGCAAAAAATGATACTCAAACAAGTATTCACAATCATATCAAAATATTTTTTCGAACCTTTTTCATAACAAATATTTACTTTCACAAAAACCTCTTAGCATCACTTTGAGAGATATTTCACTGACTCAAAATAGATAAAAATGTTCAGTATGGAATATCTTTTGAATGCATAGGCAAAATTACAATTAATCAATCCTTATTTTTTAATTTAATATGTGATCACTTTTGTGAAATTTTTTGAAATCAGAAAGATAGCAACATTTTATACAAATCAACTGATTTATAAACTTTAGGCATTATGCAAAATCATACTCCAATAAAGATGGTTTCAAAATCATATAATTATCTTCCGATTTTTCTTTTTCATAATAAAGTTCCAAAGCTTCATATGTGCTTTTCAATGCTTCATCCTTTGTCGCTCAAAAAGAACTAACATTATTTTCTAGAACTCTCGTCACAAAATTATCTCACTCCTGCCATACTATTATATTAAACTTTCTTTTCATTTTCAAAGAAAATAAAATAAATTCTAACAAAAAAATTATACATTTTAATTAAATAATTACAAGATTTTTTCAAAATCAGTTAGCTTGAAATATTTCAATAATATCTTTTAATTTTTTATCCACAACAAGTGTAACATTTGGATTTAAATTATTTAAATCATCGAATAATTCTTGTGGAATTTCTTTTGTAAAAATCATTAATTCTGTTTTCTTAAACATATCTTTGAAATCAAAATAATGATAATTCTCATCACTTTTTACATCCAAATCAAAAAAACAAATCTCCTTTTTCGTAACTAAAGGTTCGAGAGCTAATGCTAAATTTTTACCGAATTCTCAAAATCATATTATATCTGTAGGAATTCAATATAACTTTTCTTTTCATCATTTCGCCTCCACAATGGCATTTATATATTTTTCTATTTTTTCACCCATTACCCAAAATTCATAATAAAATATGTGCAACAACCCCTCAAATTTCTCCCCCGATAGGGGGAGTGCCCGAAGCTTGCTCAGCTACGCTGAGGGCGAAGGGGTTGTTCAACAAAAATTCTTCATTATTAATTATTAATTATTCTCATACTCTTCAATCTGCTTTTTCACAATAGCTTCATCATCAGGATTTGTTACTCCAAACCATTGATCACGAGTCGAATAAATTTTCATATTCACTCACTTATTTTTTATAATATTAGTCAATTCTACTGGTAAATAGCATTCAATTCTCCTATCTCAAACATGATCTTTCTTGAATTCAGCCAAAATTTCGCTCAACATCTCCAAAACTTTCCTATTCAAACCAAAAATATTCATACTGCACAAAGCATCTAAAGTCAATCCGAACTCAGATAATTTATTTTTTTCAATTCAGATTGTCTCGTTAATATTTTTTACATATCAATCCTCTACCGTAAAAATTCACCTATTTGTACTTCCCACCTCAGGTATTACATTTCATAAAATATAACCTAAAGTACATAATTCATCAGGATTATTTGCCAAATGATTATACAAAATTTTAAACGAATTTTTTCCATAAATATCATCACCATTACAAACAACAAATGGTCAATCAATACAAGATAATGCAGAACAAATAGCATCCACTGTTCCCCAAGGTCTGTCTCTATCTGCTTCATCAAAAGTTTGCTTTGCATATTCTACAGGGATTCATTGATAGCTATTACCAAACATTTCCTTAAAAGGTCATTCAGTCATTTTTCAAACAATAAACACAATCTTTGAAAATCATGCTGGCAATGCTTGGCTCAAAGAGTACTCAATCAAAGTCGAATCATTTGGTCAAACTTTTGCAAATTGCTTAATTCTTCATCCAAAACGTGAAGACATTCCTGCTACCATGTAAACAAGTGAAATGTTTTTTTCCATGTGATTTTATGTGAGAAAATAAATTATAAAACAAAACCAAGCTGTGCCCCTTTACTGAAAGGGGCTCCCCGAAGGGGTGGGGATTTTTAATCCCAATTTAATATACACAAAATTCCACCATTTGCAAAGAATAATCTTGATTTTTTATAAAAGATACCTAAAATAGTACCGAAAAAAGATTCTTTTTTAGCACCTTCCATTAAAAAATGATTACAGACCAATGCATATCTATCACAGATCTAAAGAAAAATATGAATGCTTATGTCAAAGATCTTTGAAAAGAAAAAATTATTTTTGTAAAAAACAAACCAGTCGCTGTATTGATGGACATCAATAAATATGAAAAACTGACTTGAAATGATAGTCTTTTTGATATTACTTTCGACCACCCAATTCCTCCAAAAAAAATTCTAAATGCTTATCGTAAAAAGCATTGTTAATTACAAAAAGAAAATTCTTTTTTTCAAAACATCATTGAATTTCAAACTCAAATTTATATATTTAAAGCTACGAAACAAAAAAATCAAACAAATGCGTTAGAACCAAAATTTGATTGAATTATTTGATTACAAATAACAAAATCTGGAGTTATCAAGATAATCTCTGTAAATCAAATCTTGAAAAAAGTAGTAAGGTGGTACTACTTAGGTCATTAAAGTATTTCTACTCCACCTAGTAGGAAAAAACAAAACTGTAAATATATGAAAATTTCAAAAGTTTTTGTTGGCATTCTTGCCATGGTATTTTGTCTTGCAACTAGTTTTTCTTCTTGCAAGAAAGAAGCTATAACCGCAACCGAAAAGCAAAAAGTCGATGAAGAAGTTTCCATTGGGGATTCTACTTCAAAAGGTATGATGACAACATACTACTCGTCTCCGACCGTAGGCAACTACACATCGAACAGCAGTTCTTCCGTTACCATTGGCGGAACTTGTGGCACGCACAGTGGTGGTGTCTTACGAGCAAAACTTCAGAGTAAAAGCGGAAATCAATTTACCGTCAGAATTTCGAAACAAGATGGTAGCAACTTTGGCATCGCCGGTACAGCATATGTGAAAGCTGCTTCATTGTGTGGTGGTATTGCTGGACAAATATCATATTCAGCTGGAGTTAGTTACGTAGATGTTACATTTTATGCAACATTTTCCCAAGGAATCGTCAACTTCTATCCGATGACAATCGATGGTACATACGGTTACAGATACTATGCTGAACCAATTTTGGTTTATACAGATCCTATGTTTCTCGTTAAAAGCACATACACACAAAACGAAAATCTGGGAACTGTAAATGGAGTAATTGTAAAAGCGTCTTCGTATAATTTGGACAATCCTAACGACCTAGATGTTCAATGTACCGAATTTTGTTGCCGATACTATCAACAAGTATATGGACAAAATATTGTAAATACCGGTCAAAATGGAGGCAATGCTTGTGACTGGTTCAGTAGTGCTTCTGCAAAAAATTTAATTGCTTATTCCAATGGAGGCTCTATGCCACCAAAACCAGGAGACATTTTATGTATGTCAGGTGGTAGTGGATTGGGACATGTCGCAATAATTATTCAAGTTGCATCGAACTTCGTAAAAATTGCTCAGCAAAATGGACACATGTACAATACATTAACAGATTGGAATGCTCCTATTGGGGGACAGTTGAATTACAATTCAGCAACGAATACAATTTCTATGCCCACTCCAAATAGTAGTTATACCATTCAAGGTTGGCTTAGAATTCCACCGTATTGATTATATCATACATTATTTCAAAAAAAGGTTCCTCACTTTATGGGGAATCTTTTCATTTTGTTTTTAAACATCAAATATAGAGAAACCAGACAAAAATATTGTATCTAAATGATTTGGACATTTCCAACTGTATCAATCTAATCATTTAACTTGATAGCAAGATACATTTAAAAACATCTTTCTTATTAATCGAGGATCTCAATCACGAACTACGAAATGATATTTATTATTTTTTCATCTTGTAGTAACTACCAATGTTCAGGTTTCTCATGTAATTCAATCGTATCATTCCTTCAAAAATGTATCGTAAGTATCATTGTCATAAATTATTGTGTAAATAGCCACTCTATATCAACCTTGGCTACATGTGTTTGAATCAATCATTCAACCATCTCAAGTTCAGTAATCAAATGTTCACAATTTGTGGAAAGCAATTTCCTTTCATCAAGCCGAATCATCAACCCAATTACAGATTTTTCCATCTCATCGATATTTATCCAATAGTACTTGAAAACCATACACTTCATTTCTATACAATAATTCATCAGTATTTTTTATGATTACTTCATCTTTATTTTTATTTGTAATTAATGCCATTGGTGTCCTGAAATATTTTGTTTTTGCTAATTCATCATAATTCGAATTTTTATCAGCTCTCATTAACATAATCATCACCCAGCCTCTCATTTCTAAACTATTTGGATTTGAAATATTATTCATAATTCATTCTTCTTTCAAATAGTTCAAATGCTCTGAATAATATGGATTTGCGTTGTTCATTCTATTTAATTTTGTCGTATCTTTTGCATTTAATGCTCTTGAAAGTACTGTTCAAAATTCAGCTCTTGTCACAATTCAATTTGGATAAAATTTATCAATTCAGACTCCCATCAATCATAACTGACAAGCTTTTGTCACTCAATTGTCATACTGTTTATCTAAATCGCTTGATACATCAGAAAAATAACAATTTTTTGTAGTATCTGGAGTTAATCATAAAATATTTATAGCATAATTTGATAACATTTTTGCCATTGCAATTCTTGTCAAATTTCACTCCATATTTGCTTTATCAATTGAAGTCATAGTTGTAATATCATTTTTATATGCATAATCATAAGCCGCCCTTTCTTCCATTGAATAATTTGTAGCTCATGTAATTCACAAAAAAAGAAAAGTCGAAAAAACAAACAATAAATAAAATTTTTTCATTTTTTTATTTAAAATAATAAAAAATACACTTGTATAACACACAAAAAAAATAACAAAATAGGCAATAATTTCAACTTAATTTTTTACCTAAATCTCAAATTCATACACAAAAAGGATTTTTATAGAACATTAAAATTTCGATATTTTTCAAAATGTAATAATATGGTTTTATCCATGGGAAGTTTAACTCACCACACCAAAATATATAGTTAAAAGCAATAGAGTAACCACTTTATTTCCTAAAAAACTCATACAAAAACTCTGTTCATTTTTCCAATAATTCCACATCCAAATTTTCATTTATTCAATTAATATTACTATCTACATTTACCAATGGGACATTTACAATATTTTGTGTATTGCTCAACATATCTTTTGCTATCGGCAATGAAAATCATGAAAGAATTTCTCAAACTTTTTCACCTGAAATTTGCCTCAATAAAGTCTCTGCTCTATTTGCAAAATAATTTGAAATCTCAAATTTCACAGGTTCGGCTTCTCATGAAAAATCTATTTCATAATCCATATCTACCAAAAGATTGCTTTTTACCCACTCTTGAAACAGACTCTTTATCGCCTCAACTTTTTGATTTGAAACTAATTTGAAATTCAATATTGCACTAGCACTTGGTTGGATATTTTCAGTAGAAAAATTTGATTCTCAAGAATTAAAACTTGTCACTTCAATACAAGGTCTTCATCCGACTTTCGAATAATAATCAATATCATCTATTTTTAAAGTTTTAGCTCAAAATTCTTGCAAAACCAATTCTTTATCAAATGGGAATCTTGCATTTAAAGTCTTTTCATTCGCAGATAAATCATCCATTTCATAATAAAAATACGGTATCGTAATACGACCATTTGAATCATAAATTTTTGATAATAATCTACTCAAATCACGAATTGGATTTTGCAGCATTCATCCATATTGAGAGACCAAAGATGCTTTTTCAGCAGATTTTAGTGTTATCTTTGAGCTGAACGCACCTCTAAATCCTGTACTCACCACGAAATTTTTCTGTGCGGTAGTACCTATGTTTGAGAAGAAAAAATCCGCCTTAAATTTATTTTCTTGGAGAATCTTTTTTAATCATTTAGATCACTGAAAATATTCTCATTCAATCATAAAAATTATATTATATCTCAACATTCATTCTTGGATAAGCCTGAAAATATTAAACATATTCAATAGAATTGTTGATTTCCCACTTGCTACTCCTCTACCGATAATTTTATCTTTTCAGAAATATAATGAAAACGGATCATCTTTTCGGCCATCTCTCATATTGGCACTATTTACATCATAATGTCCATAAATAATTCAAGTCTCAGCCTCGTCAGACACATTATACTGAGCTATAACAATTGGAGATTCTTTTCAATTTACCACTCTTACATCGAAATTATACTTCGTAAACAGATTTTGCAACCACTCTCCACATTTTTTATGTTCCTTCACATAATCTAAACCATAATTCAAGGGCAATGTTTTGAAAGACAAAAACTCTCTCAATAGCATATAATATTCAGCATTCATTTTCAAAAAAGCTACAATATAAAATTAATTATTCAATGAATTGTCTTGTATTTTTCTTTTTGCTTTTTCATTTGTTGGTTCTTGCTCAAGGACCTTAAAATAATATTTTTTTGAATTATCTTCATCACCAATTTCCTCATATAATTCAGCCAAAGTCATAATATAATTTGAATTTGTTGGCCTTAATTTTACAATTTTCTCCATTACAGCTACCGCATCTTTTTTCCTCTCAGTATTGTACATTATTTCCACCATACTAATGTAATATTTTGGATTATTTGGCTTGAGATTAATTGCTTTTTCTATCAATAGTTCAGACGTCTCATAATCTCACATCATGAGATAAATTTCTCAAATTTGCCAAATCACATTATGATCTTCTGGATCGACTTCAATTATTTTTTTCAACAAAGACAAAGCTTTTTTATGATTTCAAATTGTAAAATACAAATTAGCCAATTCTTTGTTCAGCTCCAAATTTTCAGGATCGATAGCCAATCACTCAATCAATTTCTTTTCATAATCTTCCAATTTTCACTCCTTTTTGAAAATATTAGCTTCATAAGAAATTTTTTCCAACAACTTCTTTTGCTTTTCTTGAATCATCTTATTTTCAGGAGTTTCCTCTACTGCAACAAATACAGATTCTGTTTTCTTCTCTGGTTCTTCAGATTTTGGAGTTTCAAATACATTTGCAATAATATTTGCTTCCGAAACAATTATATTATTTTCTTCCCTTGTTTCCTTTGCTGTTTGTTGCAATAAATCATTTTTTATCCTTTCAAGTGCTCTCACATTATCTACTTTTTGCTTCAAAAATTTATACAAAGAAATCAACTGTTTCCCCAAAAAATAGAGCAAAAGTCATATAGGAAACAAAGACAATAATATTGTCAATATGAGCCAAATTGTAGTTCCGTACTTTAGCATTTTTACAAAATAATAATAAAGAATTTAACCTTCAATTTGATTTTTTATTTTTTCCAACTCAATCTCCTCTTCCGATTTTACTCTTGGATCAGGAGCTTTTATAATTTTTAATTCTCAAGTTGGTACTCTAAAAATTTCTCCATCTTTTGTTTTAAATGTCACATCTCAAGTCATAATATTATACTGTGTGACAATTCATTCAGTATCTGATTTCAACATTTTTACTTCACTTCATTTTTTGGGATACTTTCCACTTTCCTTTTTATATATATCTAATTCATAAATTAAAGAACATTTTAATTTTCAACATCTTCACTTTAATCTTTCTATATCTCTTCACTCCAAATTTTGTAAAATCAAATTTTCCATCTCAATACTTGGCAATGGCAATGTGGTCTTACAATGCATTGGAATTATTCCATCAGCTCCACATGGCAAATTATCAGTTCTTGGATCCATCTTTACCATATCTCTCGCTCACACTTGGAATAAAAAAATATTTTTTCAAATTTTTTCTCTAAATTTCTTTACAAAATCTGTAAACACATACCTATCTTCAGAATAGAAATAAAAATATAATTGATCCAAATAGATATGAAATCTCGCAGTCACAGGAATTGAATTTGGGAATTCAGCTTTGAATTTTTTCTTGAAAATAGGGAATATTTTCAATGCAAACTTACTCTGCTCTTCAAAAAAATCTTTTTCCTCTCATTCCAAAACTTTTGTAAAATGTCCAATCCTATCAGTATCTATATCATGTCACAGATAGACTCAAATTGATGGTTTTTGATGATTATCTTCCATCAAATAAACAAGTTTATCTCCAGGTTTCAATTTTTCAATCACGGCAGAATCAATATCGACTACTTTAATATTTTTATTCGTATACCAATCCAATACATATACAGCTTTTTTACTTTGTTCAGTCATTAGCATTTTTATATTTAAAATTATTTTTAACATTTATTGGTTGTGCTCCTTTAAGAAAGGAGCTGGACCCCGATTTATCGGGGGACTGAGGATTTTTACACCAAATATTCTTTAAAAATCCCCGGCCTTACAGCCACTCCTGCTGAAGCCGGATATGCCCCCTTTCAATAAAGGGGGACAACATCATTACTCTCTCTTTTTAGCTGACTTCTTTTGTCATTCTGAGGCTTTAGCCGAAGAATCTAAATTAGATCCTTCATCTCACTCAGGATGACCCTTACCCTTCATTACTCAACCATTATCCATCAAATCTTTGAACTCATCTCTCGTTAAGTACTCTTTATCCAACAAAATCTTTGACATATTTTCAATCAAATTCTTATTGTCCTTGATTATTTTTTTAGACTTTTCATAGCAATCAAAGATATAATATTTTATCTTATCATCAATGATTTTTGCTGTCGTTTCACTGTATGGTTTGTACAATGAATAATCTCATTTACTATCATCGAAATAAACGATTGGTCATAAATCTTCATCCATTCAATATTTCATCACCATATCGGAAATCATTTGCGTAGCTCTTTCAAAATCATTTGAAGCTCATGTTGTGATATTTTCTTTTCACAAAAATATTTCTTCAGACGCCCTTCATCCAAGCAACGAAATCACCTCCTGCAAAATTTTTGTCTTGGAATACAAATATTTGTCTTCTTCAGGAGTTTTCCATGTCGCTCATAAAGCTTGTCCTCTACGAACTATTGTAATCTTTTCAACTTTATCTGCATCTGGCAATAAATGAGAAGTCACTGCATGTCCCAATTCATGGTAAGCAATCGTCTGTTTCTCTTTTTCTTGCATACTTTTTACTTTTTTCTCAGGTCACATCAAAACTTTCTCAATTGCATATTCAAATTCTACTTCAGTCAAAACAATTTTATTTCACTGTTTAGCCAATTTCAATGCTGCCTCATTTACAATATTTTCAATATCAGCTCAAACAAGTCAACTTGTCCTTTTTATAAGAGAATCCAAATTCACACTTTTATCCACTTTTTTATCTTTCAAATAATAATCAAATATAGCTTTTCTTTCCTCATATGTTGGTGCAGAAACCAAAATTTTTCTATCAAATCTTCAAGCCCTAAGCAATGCAGGATCCAGCATATCTGGTCTATTTGTCGCTGCAATCACGATCACATGAGATTTATTGTCAAATCCATCCATTTCAGTCAAAATTTGATTCAATGTCTGCTCTTGCTCTTGATGACCTCAAGTATGTCAAACTCATCTCTTTCCACCAATAGCATCTATCTCATCGATAAACACGATAGCTGTTCATGCAGCTTTTGCTTTTTGGAATAAATTTCTAACTTTTGCGGCTCACATTCCCACCAACATCTCCATAAATTCAGATCCAGATGCTGAAAAAAATGGAACATTCGCTTCTCAAGCTACCGCCCTTGCCAAAAGAGTTTTTCCAGATCAAGGCTGTCAATATAACAGGACTCACTTTGGAGGTCTGGCTCATACTTTACGATATTTTTCAGGATTCTTTAAATAATCCACTATCTCTGTCAATTCTTCCTTTACTTCTTCCATTCATGCTACATCAGAAAATTTTGTAGTGATCTTTGTCTTTGTCGTATCTGTTCATGCTCTCGTATTGATTCACATAGGCCCAGATCATTTTGGCATCATAAATCTAAATGCAATTGTGATTATGACTAAAAACAAAAACAAAGGTAATATTTCTTTTGCCACAGACACCAATATAGAGTCTTTCTCTGTTTTCACAATTATATTGCTATTTCACAAAACATCAATTCAAATATCAGACAAAGATGAATTCTCAGGTTTCTCAGATTTCAAAACATCATATTCTTTTTGCTTCTCAGTCTCAGACAGTAAAATATATCATTTCAAATCTTTATCATTTATTACTTCAACTTTTTCAAAAGCTCAAGAAGTATAATGCTCTACAAAAGAACTCAAAGAAGTTTCAATTTCTTCATTTATCTTTTCTTCATTTTGAGATTCAGCCATCAAATATCATTGTATAGCACTTATTCAGATAATCACAACAGCTAAGAAAATCCATACATTTCTAGATTTTTTAAACATAAGTTTTTAGTTATTAACTAATAAAACAAATCAACAATCTCTCAATTTATTATTTATACATAATTACATTTCAATTTCAAATAAAAAAATTTTAAAACTCGTCAAAAAAAACATGAAAAAAGATTTGCATTTTCAATTTTTTTGGTTATAATGGAATCGTTGGAGTAAATCCCCGTATGGCCGGCTTCCGGATGGTAGCCTCTTCCCGACTTGTCGGGATTACGTTGCGATACGGGGTTTCCTTTTAATTAAAAATTTGTTTTTCTAATATAATCTTATTTTTTATTACTGAATACAAATCTAAATCTCAATTCTCAAATTTTCTAAAAATAGCATGAGAACATGCATCCACAATTTCAAGACCTTTTTTGTGTTGTGGTATATCAATTGAAATATCTATATCTAATAAATCAGAATGAGAATTACTTAAATAATTAATAAATTTTTCTTTCAAATTTTGATTTGTTTCTTTACGAGATAAAACAAAATAATGCTTTCAAGCACCTAAAAATCATCTTTTTTCACATTGTTGTAACAATTCTCAAGCCAACCAACTATATAATTTATGAACATCATCTTTATATTGTTTATTAATATTATTTTTATTTGAAACAATCGAGACAATATTCATATCTCTACGAGATGTTAAATCAAGAATCCTTTTAATTGAACGATTTGATTCTTTTGTCGAATGAAAAAATGCTCATTTTATAGTCCTTCATCTTCAATTTGTCCATTTATAAAAATTTTTCATTATAATTTCTGTTTCTTTTTCAGACTTAGCTACTAAAAAAGTTATAACAAAAAATTTTGATCAATATTTTGTATTGAAGGTCAAATCTCCACTTTCATCCATATAAATATATGCCATAATTCAATGTCAAACTAAAATCCTCAACTCCACTATAATAAATCTCGTCAAAAAATCAATTTATTTTTTGAAAAAAAAGATTTGCATTTTGAAAATTTTTGAGTATAATGAATTCGTTGGAGTAAATCCCCATATGCCGGTTGCCGTAGGTGACCCACCTCGAGAAATCGAGAGTCGCGGTGCATATGGGGTTTCCTTTTAATTAAAAAATTTGTTTTTCTAAAACGATTTTATTTTTAATAACGGAATACAAGTCAAAATTTACTTTTTCATATTTTTGAAATAGTGAAAAAGAAATAGCATCAACAAGCTCTAATCATTTACTGCTTTCCGGACTTTTAATTGTGATATCAAATTTAATCAGTTTCGATACCGCTGATTTTACAGTTTCAACAAATTGATTATTCAAATATTTATTGGTTTCTTTACAAGATGCAATAAAATACACAGGTCCATTAGAATTTATATAACCTCTTTTTTCACATTGAAACAATAATTCTTTCACAGTATTATTATACAAAATATGTTGGTTTTTTTTATATTCATAAGGAACATTTTGTTTATTTATAATCAGAGAAACAATAAAAAATTTTCTACGAGATGCTAAATCTAAAGCCCTTTTAACAGATTGAACAGATTCTTTATTAGAATGAAAAAAAGATCATTTCCTCTTCAGCTTCTTTCACGCCATCCACTTATATACATTTTTCATAACCATATCTACCTCATCTTCTGTATTAGAAATAAGGAAAGTAATCAAAAAATATTTAGAATTTCAATAATTCATATTAAATCACAAATCTCCGCTTTCATCCATATAAATATACGCCATAATTCAATGTAAAACTAAAATCATCAACTTCAGTATAAAAAAGTTTGTCAAAAAATCAATTGATTTTTGAAAAGATAATAAAAACATATAAAAAACATATAATACACTGTTTTTGTAAGTACATCAAAAAAATAATATTATTCTAATTTTCAAAAAGACAATCAAAATCGGTATAAACCATTTTTCAAAAAAATTTACCTATAATTTCGCTACACAATTTTCATGACTTATTGTACAAAAACCACTTATCTGTATGCTTATTTTTTCTACACATTTTTATTCATGTAGATTTATATACACAATTATTTTCACGATCATATTTAGTCGTCTCTCACAACATATTTTCTCAAGATAAATAGAACAATCAATCATATTCATAATCATCTCATCGTAAATATGATAATACATCAGTATCATAAATATAATCATACAATGCATTCATTCAAATATCTCAATATTCTGAAGCAAAACTTAAATCTTCAACACAAACAACGGCTCAATTATATGATAATCACATTTTTTCCCGAGCTCGATGTTTACAATTCCTACGATTATAGAGATGTGTCTCTACAACCGGTTCTCAATCTCTTTCATCGAAATAAACTCACGCAACAGATTTACATCTTGGTCATTCAAATTCTAATAAAAAATTAGATCGATAATACCAATCTGCATTATCAAGTAAATATCTATCAAGGTTTTCAACCTTATCTTCTAAAAAATTAGCAATATTTCATAAAAAATTTTCACAATAAGTTTTTGGAGCGAAAAACCATCGTAAATGGAATCAAACAATAATTACTAAAACAGGTAATAAAA
>FLNV01000014.1_pt1 | contig 26286 bp, 27 predicted proteins | sample 1140351 | NCBI WGS metagenome assembly FLNV01 (sample SAMEA3878207, study PRJEB12797) | bioreactor metagenome | biome: Moose rumen | place: Sweden | collected 2011-10
GATATAGAAAAGAAACTTTACGAAAAAATTATGTGAATGTAAAAAGATTATTTACATTATAAAACAATAAAAATGGATGAATTTATACAGATGGAAACAATAGTTTCAAAGAAAAGATCATTTAAAGAACTCTTCTTTTCATCAGAATGAAGAATGAGCGGACGAGAATACGCTTTATACACTTCACTACTCAGTCTATGATATCTTTTTGTTTGTTTTATTGTATGATTTATATTTTGAATAATCGGGTGAATAAGCTGACAAAAACTTAACAATTTTGAGAACTTTGGAATAATCGCAGCATTAATCATATGAATACTATATATAATTATGGAAATCTTTGTATCAATAAAAAGAGTTCACGACTTTTGAAAAAAAGGCAGCTATGTATGGTGTTTATTAATTCCTTTGTTTAATTTATTTGTATGATTACAATTATTATTCCAGAAATGAGATGAATGAAAAAACATATATTGAGATAAACCACAAGAATTCAGCTCAGGCAAAAAAGCACTTACCATAATACTATATATAATATACACCGCAATATATTTATATTCAAATTTTAACCAATAAACTAGATAAATCATTAACAAAAAAATCCCAAGTCAATTCGACTGGGATTTTTCAAATAAAGGGACAGACAAAGAAGTCACAAAAGTTACCAAAGAATACCTAGTAAACTCCTTTAAAGTTTCCGAGGATATCGCATATCCTACTACAAAAAGCACAACAGAAAGTGCCATCAGAAAAACCAAAAATCTTGCATAAGCGATTTCAAATTCATTATTCTTTTCCATGATAATATATTTTTTTGTTTAATAATATTTTATTTACAATTCAAGCATATCATATATATATTTTTTTCTTCAACTATATCAATAGAAATCAGTAAAAAGCCATTTTTACTCTTACCAAAGCCAAAGCCAATCTCATCAACTCGGACAAGAAAAGACAAAGGCCCGATTGGGACGGTAAATCTGGCCGAAAAAAGAGCAAACCAATATATTTCAAAACAACAGCATATAAAATTTATTGAAAACATTGATTTTGAATTAATAAAAAATATTTTGCAAATATTATATAAGTAACCAGCCAACCAACTGACAATTCGAAGTCTACTATAAGTTAGAAAGATAATTTCAAGCATTGAAAAAAAGTTACCGAATATGAGAATAAAAAAATTTTACTTGATTTTAAAAATTAATTATCTAATATAGATAATGAGATTATCTAAAAAAGATATATAGCATTTAAAATTATATGCCAATAAATGAAAATTATATTTTCAGATAAACATCTTGAGAAAATATATTACGATGAATCATACAATCCAAAAGGATACCATCCAGACATTTTGGAAACAATGATCGAAGCAATTGATGTTTTAGCCTACTCACCAAATCTCAAAAATGTATGTAATTCACATGCTTTCCAGTGCAAACCTATAGAATGAAAATACAAAAAGCACAAAATATATAGAATGAAATTAACAAGATGATGGAGACTATTTTTCAAACTACAAGAAGATGGAACAATACAAATAGTAAATATTTTAGAAATAAATAATCACGATTATAACTTTACATTTTAAAACAATAAAAATGATAATACCAAGAGCAACACATCCATGAAAATTATTAAAAAGAGAATTAGATGCGAGATGACGAAGTCAAAAAGATTTTGCAAATATTTTATGAAAAACCACAGCAGAAGTTAATGACATAATTTCAGGAAAAAGAAATATCACTATAGATTGGGCATTAAGACTTGAATATGCCCTATGAATAAGTCATGAAGTGCGAATTTGAATTCAAAACAAACGAGATTCTGTCCAATTATTAAAACAAAAAGAAAAAATGGAACTTTTATTGTGAATTAAACACAAAGCTCAAGAATTAGTTTTTGCATAAATTCACACATTACCTAAACTGACCAGAATTCTTACTTCTTAATTCTTAATTATTTTGTACGATATCATAATCATCTGATGATGAGCAAGCTGACTTTTTTGCTCCATCAATGCACCCAAAAATAGCAAAAAATTAATCATAGAAAAACAAAAAACTCTATGAAACAAAATTCTCCTATCTGGATGATGAAGATGTAATTTTACAAATTTAAACATCGATCCAGAAAGATATTTCTGACAAAATAAGAAAATGCTTTCATCAGTTTTTCATAAATATTCAAATTATGATTTCATGAATTATTTAGATGAAAACTGAATTGAATACAATATTGAAGACAATGGCAGAGTAATACTAAAAAGCTGAAAGGCAAAAGAATTACTAGAATTTTTAATAAGAAAAAGTGAAGAAAATAATACAGAAATCCAGACCTGAAAGTCAATCACAAAAGTAAAAAAAGAAAATGATTTTTTCAAAATCACAACACAAGAATCTGAATTTTTGTGCAAAAAACTTGTAATTTCTACATGAGGAATTTCATATCCACAAGCCTGAGCAACAAGCTTTTGAATAGATATTGCTAAGCAATTTTGATTAAACACGATTCCAAGTTTTCCAGCACTCTGCTGACTTGAGACAAAAGAAGATTTTTCAAGTTTATCATGAAGTAGCATTACAGGAAATGTAGAATTATTTGATTGAAACAAAAAAATCTATGAAAATCAATGAAATATCTTATTTACTCATCGGTGACTATCCGGTCCAGCTATTTTCAACTGTAGTGCCTGACTCGCCGAATATTTAACTAAAAAATATTTACCATGTCATCCTGAGTGAAACGAAGGATATAATTTAGACTCTTCTCTGCTGAAGCCGAGCACGGCACTTCGTTCAGAATGGCACATTCAATTAAAACTTACTCCACACCAAATCACAAAAAAATTGGCATCCATTATTAAGGGAAGCCTGTCCGGCTTTAGCAGGAGTGGCGAACGAAATGATGAGCCGGAAGGATTTTATGCTCAAATCACAGACTTCAGACCACTCGAAGAAGCCAAAGTAAGTAGTGGATGAGTAGATATGAACGAAATTAAACCGAATTTTGAATGTAAAAACATTCCAAATCTATATTTTATCTGAGAGACTTTGGATATTATCGGAGAGACTGGATGATTTAATCTTCAACGGGCACGGAGTGGTGGGAAAATCTGCTGACAGAACTTTTAATCATAAATAATTTACAATGGCAAACACAATTCGAATCAAAGCAACAATAATCGCAATATGTACATGAATATTTTATTACTGAATACGGAGACTTTTTTCAATTTTCCATATAAATTTACCAAAATGAACGATAGTATTAATCGCAGCTTGTATAGCGATTTTCATTGCTATTTTTATCGCAGTTATCTCCATATCATCCTTCACCTACAAATGAAGTAACAACAAAATTCTTGATATTTTTGGAACAATATCGACACGACTACTCACATTATGAGTTATATTATTTACACTGCTACTAGTTGAAAATGTAATATCAATCCGATACAAACCAAATCCACGAATTACTACATGAATAATCATAGTAATATTGTGCCTTTGAATATTTTTTTCACTCAAGACAAAAGTTACGACATATGAAATAAACACAGACAAAATCAACAAAGATACAAGGATTTTGCTAGTTAGCGATATACATGTTGACCATATTTACAAAGATTTTCATGTGAAAAAAATCCAAAAAATCATAGAATCAGAAAAACCTGATTTCGTGCTAATTGCATGAGATATGATGAACAAAGCCAATAAAGATTATTCAAAATACTTTTGAATTTTAAAAAATAAGGATATTCCAATCTTTGCAGTGATATGAAATCACGATATGATGTGAAATAAAGAGAGTATTGACGATATTCAAAAAAATTCTTCAATAAAATTATTGAAAAACGAGAGTATAGAATATGAATGAATTCAAACAATATGAATTATAGACAAGAGTATCTGGTGAGATAATACATTACAAGAAAATTTAGAAAAATCAAAAATAGACAAAAATTCAAATAACTTCTGAATTTTAATCACACATCAACCAATTTCACTAGAAAAATTAAAAGATTATCCAATCGATTTAGAGGTCGCAGGGCATACACACCGCTGACAAGTATTTTGACTCCGTAAAGTAGTAGAAATGGTAAATGACTATTGATATTGAAGATACGATGAGAATTGAAAAACGGCAATCGTTACACAATGAATTTGAACATGGGGATTACCTTTCAGACTTTGAACTCAAAGCGAAATGGTAATAATTAATTTGAAAAAAAACTAAAAAGCCTTCAAATAAAAAGAAATATTGGTAGAATATGTATCATGATTGACAAAATCTACAATAATTCTCCTAGAACTTCAATCCTGATCCTGTATTACGATCCTATATCAAGTATTGTATCATAAATCAAACCTAAAATATCTTTTTCTTTTTGACATACCAGAAGTTTTTATCTCTTCTTTTTGTCCATTCAAAATTTTATACAAAACTAAATCAACTCATTTAAGGATACGATTGTCATATTTTATCGAATCTAACATTTGCATTTTAAACTTTTCTCTATCCTTAATATCATAAAAAATCTCAAATGCCTGGACATAATAATCAACTTTTTGATCAATTTCTGCCGTCTCATTAATCTTTTGGATTATTTCCTTTAATTTAACAATTTCAGGACTATCAATTAAATCAGCAGTATTACCATCTGTAGTATCTAATCACACGGACAATCAATCATCATTCTCAGGCTTTTCATATCTTTCGACATTTATTTCATCATCACACTCAAATCAATATTGATCCAAAATAGTAAAGAATCACGAATCAAATCAAAATTTTTTAAACCATTTTGTCTTATATTTTCATCAAGAATTTCTAAGTGACCTTTCCAAATCATCAAGATCTTTTTTATTCAATCTTCAATTCAAATAATCAATAATTTGAGGAAACATTCACTTAGGTAATTGCTTCTTCTTAGGAACATAAATTTTTTGAGGAACATCCTGTTTCTTTTCTTCAATTTTCTCTATATTCAATGTATCTAATATATTTTCTTGTTTTTCCCTATTTTCTTTTTCAATAAACTTAAAATGAGACTCTTTTATTTTATTTTCAATAAAATCAAAATAAAATTTTCTAAACTCCTCAGCCATCATCAATTTTTCCTCATCAAAGAAATACTTTGAAAACTGTACAAACAAAAACAAATCCTGTAAATTTAATTCTCAGAAAAATTCAGAATTATCATTTACAATAGCATTAATCATCTTTTCCAATAATTTATTTTGATTTTTAACAAAATCCAATTTTAATTGTTTCTTCCTCTGAACTCATATACTTCATACATGTTTTTTAGCTTTTGGATATTTCTCACTCATTTCTTGCAAAAAAGAATTCTCATCATCTGATGATACAACAAAAGCACTCTGTTGAAGCAATAATTTATTTAATTCAGAAAGAAAATATTGTTTCCAACATAAAAATATTGGTTTTCTGTATTTTTCAAATATTTGTTCAGCGTTATCTATGATCCTGTTTTCATCATATGATTGCAAACTTTCGCTAAATTTCATAAGCTCACCGGCATTTAATTCTTTTAATATTCTATTCAAAAAAAGAAATAAAGAACGATATGCTTCACTTTCAACTTCATCAATATTCATTTTAGCATAATCAAAATTTCAAGATTTTCAAAATGATTGAAATATAGACAATGTTCTGTTAAACAACCAACCATGATTATGCAATCAAATATTTTTATTAGCCCCTAAATCATTTATATTTTTCTCTTTGATTTTTCCACAAAAAATACTAAATCATTGCAAAATTTTTTCCTTTTCAAAAAACAAAAGCAAAACGACATCTATAATTTTCACCAAAGTTTCAAAATCAGCATTCATATTGTCTTTTAATCAATTTACAACTGCCTCATACACAAATTCAATATAAGAATCACCAAAATCATTTAATAAATCTTCTTTATCAATATCAAATGATTTCATTAAATACTCAAAATTTTCATCCTGTGATTCATCAAGATAATTATAAATAACTTCTTTTTTTGTATCAAAAAAGTTTCAAATCAAATGTTTAATTAATTTCAAAACATCTCAATTCTTTCAAATAGAGGAATCAAGCATTATCAAAAAATCTTCTTTTCATATATTATCAAAAATTAATCTTCATAAATTTAAACGGACATATTCATCCACAAAAGCAAAATCATCAAACATAGATTTATCAAAATCTCAATCAAAGTCTTCCATAATTTGTGTAATTAACCCCTCTTTCATAAGACCAATTGGGAATTTATTACTACAATATTTTTGATAAAATTCAGTAAACAAAGATTCATTAGCCATAGATAAATTTTCATATAATTCTTTTTCTTTTAATTTCAATCACGTTGAACCTAATAAATCTAATCTTTTATCTATTTTTTCTTTAATTTCAAAAAGATTAATCAAAAACTTTCCTTCAGATTCAATTAAGTCTTTTAAATTTTGATTTACTCACAAAGAATCTAAACTATCTCCAAATCTGAGTATATCCATTATTCAATAAAAAATATCAAATTTATTTCAATATATTATATTGATTTGATACAAAAAGTCAATATAATAAGCAAATTTGATAATAGACTTTCATAAAAAAATTAATATAAAACCATTGTTTATTATTTTATGACAAAATGACAAAAGCATTAATACTATTTTCATGATGACTGGATAGCATATTAGCACTAAAAGTATTGGAATCTCAATGAATAGATTGCACTGCAATCACATTTTACACACCATTTTTTTGAAAAGAAAAAGCGGAAGCTCTCGCACAAAAAAATTGAATCAAAATAAAAACTGTAAATATTTCACAAAAGCACCTTGAAATAGTAAAAAATCCAAAATATTGATACTGAAAAAATATGAATCCATGTATCGACTGCCATTGATTCATGATAAAAACAGCTTGCGAAATCGCAAAAGAGGAGTGATATGACATCATAGCATCATGAGAAGTCCTCGGACAAAGACCAATGAGTCAGACAACCAGAGGATTGAATTCAGTAAATAAAATTTCGTGAATAGAAATTCTCAGACCGCTTTGTGCAAAGAATTTACCTGAAACAAATTACGAAAAGTTATGATTAGTAGATAGAGAGAAATTATTAGATATCAGCTGAAGATGAAGACAAAGACAGATGAAACTCGCAAAAGAGTTTTGATTAATTTGATATGAAATGCCATGAGGTTGATGTCTTTTGACTCAGGAATGATATTCAGGAAAACTAAAAGCACTTTTTGATAATTTTAAAGAAGATATCATATCCTTAGATACAGAATTAATTAAATATTGAAGATTAAAAGTATTCAAATGGGGATTTATTGTACTTTGAAGAGACAACACAGATAACGAAAAATTATACGAATTAGCAAAAGACAACAAAGAATACAAAATTACTCGTCTAGTAGAAACGACATGACCACTTGCAATTATCAAAATAATCAAAGATTGATTCACTGAAAACGATATAATTAAATTTTACAGAGAAAAAGTCCAAAAACTAGAACAATATAAAAATTTAAGCATTCAATATTTATAAAAAGAGACTCCTAAATATAGAAGTCTCATGGGATTAATTCTGGATAAACATATAGAACGCCATCAATACATTCTCTTGCGTTAATTGGCAAATCCAGCTCATCGACTGGACCAAACAAGTCTTGATATTCTTCAAATGTTAACATATACCAATTTTTTATGTTCCTACTTTTATTTTACATATATATAATAAACATCTAAAACATAAAATCAATTCCAACTTGAATATAAGATAAAAAAATTTAATCTACAAAAAAGACAGTTTTATTATTAATTAAAAAAAATGGCAAAAAAAAGTAAATTAGCAAAAGTATTTATCCGATTGACCTTAATTTTCATCGTTTTCGCATCATTTGCAGTATACATTGTGATGTATGCTTGATTTAGATGATGAAGCGATAACCCTTGTGATGAATGATATATTCGAAACACAGAGACACAAGAATGTGAAGAAGAAATTATAGAAAATATTGAAGAAATCACAGAAGAAGAATCTTGTACAGAGGCTTGATGAACTTGGTACACAGAAAACAATATTTGTATTTTACCAGATGTACAATAATATGGAACTAAAAATAGACTTGCCACAAAGATACGCCAAAATGAGAGCACATACAGCCACTCATTTACTACACGCTCAATTAGCAAAAGTTTTTCCAAACACAAAACAAGCATGATCACTGGTTGATGATGACCTTTTGAGATTTGATTTTCAGGCAGATAGATTACTTACAGATTTGGAATTAGATCAAATTGAAAAAAGAGTTAATCAAATAATTTATTTAGCATGCGAAGTGAAAGTAGAGGAGCTACCAATTGCAGAAGCCAGTAAATTGTGAGCAAAAATGTTTTTTGAAGAGAAATATGGAGATATAGTCCGTGTAGTTCAAGTAATGAACAAAGAATTACCACAAGAAATGAAAAATGACGATAATGTAGAATATTTCAAATCATTTTGAGAGAGATTATCAATGGAATTTTGTGGATGAACACATGTCTCAAATACAAAAGAAATTTGATCATTCGTAATCATAAACCAAGAAGCTGTAGCAAGTGGAATCAAAAGAATTACAGCATATACAGGACCAAAAATACTTGAAAGACTACAAGAGATCAAAGGTACATTGAGACAAGTTGAGGAGAAACTTTGAGTAAAAGCAGAGAATCAAATTTTGGATAAATTAGAAAAAGAATTAAAAGAGAAAGAAGAGATGAATTCAAAATTCGAGTCAATCAATACAAAAATGATTATCGACTCATTGAAATCATGAGACTATAAATCAAACGAAACTTTCGACAAAATCATAAATGTATCAGGAAATTCAATTCTAAAAGATTTATCATTCAAAGATATTACATTCCAATGCAAAACTGTATTCGAATGACTAGATATCGTAGTATTCAATAACGACTGATGATATGCCATAATCACAAACAAAAAAAATGCCCAAGAAATAGCAAAAAATCTTTGAATTAGATGATGATGAAATGCAAACATTGTCCAATGAAAAGATCCAAAAATAACTGAAATATCATAAAAATTATCTCCCTTTTTAAAGGGAGTGTCACGAAGTGACGAAGGATTTTTTACCCCATTTATACAAAAATCCCCACAAAATATTAACAACATAAAACTTTCAAATGAAAATCACATCACGAAATGTAAACTGAATCAGAGCCGTTTTGAATAAATGATTTTGCGAATGGGTACAAAAAGATGATCCAGATATTTTGTGTTTGCAAGAAACTAAAGCATTTGAAAACCAAATTCCAGCAGAACTGAAATATGCTCTCAGAGATTATGATTACATTTGGCACACAGGTACAAGACCATGATACGCTTGAACTACAATTTTTTACAAAAAAAATTTAGAAATAATTTCTACAAAAAATACATTCGAGAACTTTCCAAAATTCAACGAAGACGGTAGAGTAGTAGAGCTAACTTTCAAACATAACGATACAGAGATCGTACTTTTGAACATATATTTCCCAAATGGATGAACAAGAGCAGATTGAACTGAAATGCTAACCTATAAATTAAACTTTTATGAAGATGTAATAAAGTATATCAATGCACAAAGAGACGAATGAAAAGAAATCATTGTCACATGAGATTTTAATATTTGTCACGAACCAATCGATATTGCCAGACCAGAAGAAAACACAAATTCAATCTGATTTCTCCCAATTGAAAGAGCAGAAATGGATAAACTACAAGCAAATTGATATACAGATGTTTTCCGCTACCTAAATCCAAAATTAGCAAACAAATACACCCGGCGGTCCTATAGAGCATGAGCCAGACCAAGAAATGTCTGACGGAGGCTTGATTATTTCCGAGTATCTGAATGAATCCTAGAATTAGTAAAAAATATGGAACATCAAGAATTCATTCTCTGATCCGACCATTGTCCAATCAGTTTGATTTTCTAAAAAATTAAAAAAATCCTTATTGTAGGGATAACACTTGTATTATCCTATAAATATAAGACAGGACAAATCCTGCCCCTACAACAAGGATTTTCAATTAATATACAATAAAACAGGCCAATAACCAGCAAATTGGACATTCTTAATTATTAATTCTTAATTATTAATTATTTTATTCAATCCAATACTTATACAGTTTTTCCTCTTTCAAGCAATCAGCGACAGAAATTACTTCATCAATCTTAACATTTCTGATTTTAGCTAAAATATCATCAAGAGACTTGATTTCTCAATACAATAAATACTGATTTCATACAAAATTCGCCATCTCATCACTTGACTCTATTCACATCTGATATTGTCAAACATTAAATCAAATTGCCTTATCAAATTCTTCTTTCGAAATATCTCAGTTCGAGATTTTTTTCAGTTCTCACATAATTTTCTCAACTCAATAATCAAATCTTTCCTTTTCTAATCAAGCTCTAACCATGAAAATTCAATCATGTGGCTGTGTATGATGAGCTGCTCTAATATAATAACACAATCATTCTTTCTCTCTAATATTTTGAAATAATCTTGAAGACATATTTCATCAAAGAATAGTTGAAAAAATCGAAGCAGCATACCTTCTTTCATCATTTCAATCAAATCACTTTGCTCAAATAATAATATGATTTTGAGCAGTTCATTTCACAAATTTTCATTCCTTTTGCTTTGCCAATATTCATTGAAATTCTGGTCTATCAATTCTTTTTTTCTCAGGCAAATCAGCAAATAGAGTAGTAATCTGATCTTCAACGGCTTTTTGATCGGCGATCTTTCAGGCAATAATTATTATCAAATTGTCTTTTGTATACAAATCTAATTTATGCTCAATTAAATCTTCTCTAGTAAATCATTGAATATTTTCTACTGGTCACAAAGTACTCCATCAATAACTATTGTCTCAATAATAAAATTCTTGCCATTTATCCATCACAAGTGCTGTAGGCTGATCTTCATACATTCTAACTTCTTGAATTACAACTCATTTTTCTCTCTCCATCTCATCTTGTGGAAAACGAGCATTCATAATCATATCTCACAAAACATCTAATCACTTTTCAACAAAATCAGGTGCTGATTTCACGTAATATCCAGCATAAGTATCTCATGTAAATGCATTAAATTCTCAACCAAAAGAATCAACTGCTTCAGCAACAGATTTTGGCGTCTCGTATTTTTTTCATCATTTAAAAAACATATGCTCCAAGAAATGACTAATTCAATTATTTTCCCTATTTTCATATATGCTACCAGCCCTTGCCAAAATCAACATTGTAGTAGAATTTGAGTCTTCCATTGGGACAAAAATAGAGTCAATTCAAGCCAATTTTTTTATTTCGTATTTCATTCCTAATAATCATAACCGATATAAAACAAAACAATTTTTACAAAAATAAAAAAATAAAACAAGAGAAAACAGAAATTTTTCATTTGTCTGAAAAGGATTCTTCAGCCGATGAATCAGCTTCAGAATGACATGTCTCCGTCATTTCGACGAAAAACGAGGGAAAATCCACACTATCATTCTCTATAGATTTCTCACTTCGTTCGAAATGACAAATAAAATATATTCTTCGCTTCCATGCTAACCCCGCATCAATAGATCGGGTATCTTCGACTGAATTCGAAACTCGCTTCGCTTGAACCGGACACTGCACCCAGAATAACGGACAACATCTGCCGCCTACTGACTACCGACTGCTGACGACAGACCGACGACAGCCGACTGACGACTGTTGACTGCTGACTACCGACTGCCGACTGTTGTCTGCTGACTACCGACTGCCGACTGTTGTCTGCCACCAAACATCAACTAATTTTCAAAAAAAGTCCAAAAAAATTTGACAAATAAAAATTTTGGGTTATAATATGATTGCCATTTTAATATTTTACATCATAAAAACATTATATGGCGAGAAAAAACTGTAGAGCTAAAACAAAAAGTTGTTTGAAGTTTAGTGTAGTAGCTTTGAGCATCTTAGTAGCGGGTACAGCTTTAGGAAACCAGGTCTCCGCAGCAGAGGTACACCCTACAATCTCTACACAAAGTCCGATCCTATCAGACGAAGCAAGAGAAATGGCTTCATGATTACGATCAAAAATTGTTAATTTTGTAAAGGATTGACTTGAAACTAGTACATCTAGAAACAAGTACGATTTCCGAGCAAAAGACTCAACAATTCAAGTGAATAAAAATGAAGTGATTTCATTGGAATCAGAAGCTCCTATCTTTATTGATATGGAACTTGATCCAAACAGGTACTATGCTGAAAGTTTAGCTAAGAAATGAATTATCAGCAAATCACAAAAATTTTATCCAAACAACTTCGTTCGTCTGAATGAAGTAGCTAAAATGATTGTGAATAGCTATCGTTTCAAAGTTGGATACGACATAGACTGAAATGCTTGATTGACGGACAAGGTATACTTTGCAAACACAATGCCAAAGTATTACAACACTGCTTATGAAATGTGAATCTTTGAGTGAATTGAAAATTTGGAAGATTTTGAGAGATTCGTTTCTTATAACGATTTCAACAAAATCCTAAAAAATTTCAAAGCCCAATATCCAGATTTGGTAAACTTGTATTATATGGATATCAAAGAATCTAATGCTAACTTGAAAAGATGAGAAGTAGCAAGGACGATCTTTAGGACAATGATGATTGACTCTGAAGAATCATATTCATTTGAGGATATCGCCTACAGTGAATATGGAGCAGATGTACAATTATTAGCCGAAAATGGAATCATTGCTTCCGATGAAAGATTTTATCCAGAAGCCGATGTATCACGTAAAGATTTCATCCTCTGGCTTGTAAAAACCCATTTAAAACATTCAGGAGAGCATGTAGAAAATCGTGCTTTAGAACACAGTCTTGCCGATTTAGACTATGAAGCCGAATATGCACCATATATATTACTTGCCAAAAATGAATGACGGGTTGATTACTTGGTAGAAACTGTCAGATGACAAGACTATCTCAATTTAAACTCAAAGGTTACGCAGCACGAAGCATGTTACATCATTTCGAAACTAACGTGAATTACATTCGATTATGACATCATTAGTGCAGATAAAAAGTACATAACTAGGTGAGAAGTTGCCCAATTATTGAATAAAGCTTATAAATTGCCAAGTGCAAAAACAGCTGTTTCAAGTACTCAATATCAAAATGATAGCCACATATGAAGATTAATCGAAAATATCAAAAGTCTCGCAAATTGATGAAAAAGATTAGCAATCGTATCATAAAGCAGTTAAACGAAGGCGGATTTTGATCCGTCTTTTTCTTATAAAATTTTTAGCCACAAAAAACAAAAAAATATAAAAAAAGTCCTCAAAAATTTGACAAATAAAATATTTTTGAATATACTTAACAAGGGAAAATTTTACATTTTAATAAAAATAAAAAATGAAACTCATTCATCACGTAAAAAAACACTGAAAAACAATCACATTACACTTAAAAAAACATCACAAAAAGTATATTTTTTGAATATTATCTGCTACATTACTACGAAAATGAGTTTCACTAATTGCAGCATATGCATTAGTTCACAATCTATCTTTTTCATTTGCTGATACTGTCCATCAATGAGAATGAGATAACGAAGAAATTGTAGCTGAAGAAATAGTTAACAATAATGAACAAGAAGATTGAAAATATTGAGAATATTGAGAATATTGAGAAGATTGAGAATATTGAGAAGATTGAGAATATTGAAATAGTTTAGATTGAAATGAATTAGTTTGAGAGGATCCAAACAGCTGAGATTGAGAGGATTCAAATAGCTGAGATTGAGATGAGTGAAACAACTGAGATTCAGATGACTGAAACAGCTGAGATTGAGAGGAGTGAAACAGCTGAAACTGAGACGATTTAAATAGCTGAGATTGAGATAGTTCAGAAAGTTCAATTCAAAATTGAGTAGAATCAAACTGACAATGCGACAGATGAGATATAATCATTACGACACCAAAAGAATGAGACATTGTTTGAGGAGTATTTGATATTTCTCGAGAATTTAAAAATGATGATTGTTATGACACAGAATATACAATAAAATTACGAACTAAAAATGGTCAATTGGAAATATTTTCATGAAATTCAGAAAACACATGATTTTCATTTGATAGTACACAATTAGAGTCAGATTATTATACATGATACAGCCTAACGATATATGGAAACGATACTATTTACCGAGCAGAAGAGTGATGAGATTTTACAATTGATAACAAGTCTCCTGAATTATCAAATACATGAGTAGAATACTCAACAAAAAACAAAAAATTAAATATTGGAGATACTGTCACTGTTTCATTTGAATCTGACGAGGAATTAACTTGAGTCACAGTAAATATCCAATGAACAAGAGCATATTTAGACGAAAAAGATTGAAATAAATATAAATATACAATGGATTTTACTGAAAGCAATACTACAGGTAAAATAGTATATTGAATAGATTATTCAGACATCGTATGAAATACATGATATTATGAACGATACGACAATATTGAATTAGATTATACAGCACCAACAATAGAAAACATAAATATGACAAAAAGTTGAAACGAAATCAGAGTTTCATTTAATATAAACGAAATTACAGATGCATATTTTGTATACATGATATCATGAGCAAAATACACAAATAGTTTAAATAGTAATAACAAAACAGGTCACGAATTTATATTAAATGACATCAGAAATAAACTCAAATATAATTACAGTATTGCCATCGAAGATGAAGCTAAAAACACATTAAATATTTGATGAGATTTCTACCTATCATGAGACGAAGTAATATTTACAAACAAAGAAATCTCGAAATCACACTTAATCACAGAAGTATGATTTAAAACATGAGATGAGCAAGCGTTAAGAGAAAAATTAAATAGTTTTGATAAATGTTCAGAAAATTTAACATTTAAAAACATAAATTTGCCAATCGACTGAATGACTTGAAAACTAGTAATGCCTAACTTCACTAATTCAAGTATAAATCAAATGACAAATGCATTTACCACATTATTAGTAAAAAGGATTGATTGAAAAGCATTTTCGCAAAGAGAACTAGATGAAATATTTGAAGACCTAAACGACTTCCTAATCATAGTGAAATTGGTTAAAGATGACGATAACAAATGTAAACAAAACATGAGTCAATATTACATTAATAGATTCAAAAAAACATTAATTAAATACAAATTAATCAATAATTAAAAAAGGACTATAGAATCATTAATTCTCTACAATTTCTACAATTCTACTATCTCAATCCTTTTCAATAGTAATTTTTGCATAATGTGAAATATCCAAACTATCAATAAATTTTGGCCATTCAATAGCAATATATTCATGTTTTGAAATTTGATCATTTATTCATTTCTCCCATACATCATTTTCCTCTCAAATTCTATACATATCCACATGCAATAATTTTCATCAATAAGAATTTATATAAGCATATGTCGGACTTTGGACAATATTCTCATCAATTCACAATCAATTTGCAAATCATTTAGTCAATAAAGTCTTTCCAGCTCACAAATCTCAAAACAATAACAAAATTTTATATTTTTTTGATAATTCTTGTCACAATTTAAACATTTCTTCAGGTGTTGTTATAATCATATTTTCATTCAAAATAATAAAATATATCATTTTCTACTGAACAACGATATCAAAACTATTTTTAAATCAATCAATAGCATCAATTACAAACCTATATTTTCATGGCTTGTCAATTCTCAATCCATTTTCAAAAACTTTTACTCACTGATCTTCAGATAAAAATCAATAATATCCATAGTGTGCTACAACATAATCATCAAATTCAACAAGATTTCACTCCTCATCCAACAAAGAAAATAGGATATAACCACTAAAATCTTTAAATATTTCTCAATCTTTAAGTACACTAATTTTTAAATCCGTATACTCTCACACAGGCAAAGTATCTGGAAAATCTTCTAAATCAAAGCTAAAAGATCAATCTTCATAAATATTTTCAAAAGTAGCAATATCATCATTAAATCAAGAAAAAAAAGCTTTCGATAAATACCCATCAAAAAACACGCACACTAACAACAAAGCAACCAAAAACACTATTAAAATAATAAATCATTTACTTGTTTTTTGCTCTTCCATATTATTGATAACAAAGTAAAACATCAAAACAAATCCCATTTACAATAAATTTAATTATTCTTGATTTTAATTCAATAAAATATACGATAATTGCCGACAATATTTATACACAAGCACAAAAAATGAAAAAATTTTATTTAATTGATTGATCTTGATTTTTGTACAGAGCTTATTATGCTTTCCCAGATATGCCAGATAAAGACTGACACAATATAAATACTGTATACTGATTTTTCCGTATGATTTTGAAAATATTCCTCGAAAAACCAGATTACTTTGTAATAGCACGAGATGCACCTACAAAGACACACAGACACGAAGCATATCCAGACTACAAAGCAAATAGAGCAAAAGCCCCAGATGATTTCAAAATTCAAATACCAATCGTACAAGAAATCACAAACAAATTATGAATACCAAATTTAGTCATGCCAGGATATGAAGCAGACGATATCATCGCATCAATTGTAACAAAATTTAGACAAGATAGCTGAATCACTTGTAATGTATTTTCAGCAGACAAAGACTTGAAACAACTCTTGGATGAAAATGTAATTTTCACAGATCCAAGTAAATGAATCACATACAATACAACAGACTTTATACAAGAATTTTGATTTGAACCGAAATACATTTTAGATTACCTATCTTTAATTTGAGACAACGCAGATAATATCAAATGAGTACCATGAATCTGACCAAAATGAGCAAGTGATTTAATTAAAGAATATAAAACAATTGAAAACATCTATGAAAATATTGATTGAGTATCTTGAAGTACAAAAGAAAAATTAATCAACTGAAAAGATTTTGCAGAAAATGCTAAAAAATTAATTCAACTAGAAATATCCCCAGAAGTAGATGAAATTTGAATCGAGAAATACAGATTAGATATCGATTTTAACAACTACAAAAAAGTACTAGTAGAAGAATATAGTTTCTGATCAATGGAAAAAGTAATTACAGAAATCAAAAATAAATACCAAATGCCACAACAAACAAGTTTATTTTAAAATTATTTTTGAAAAATTTTAGCTAAAAAGAGTAGAGGAGCAGAGATAATTCTCTGCCATGTTGGCTTTACCCACAAAAAAGCAGGATAATCTTTGAAAACAGTATTCATAAACTCAAAAAACTTGTTGTTTTTGTTTCTGGATTCAAAAGGATATTTCAAAAAATCTAATATAAATTTAAACATTTGAACAAAATTAATAATTAATCAACTTTAGCACCCACATAATAATCTTTATAATAATTTACAGCCTTTCTCAACAATAAATCTACTTTATCTGGATCTGCTAAATCAACTTTTGAAATATTTACCTTCAATGATATAAAGCGACTATATCATTCCCTCTTAAATCTTCTCAAAAGTTCTGGAAGCTTCATTTTTCATTCTCATGGAAACAAATGTTTTTTCTTTGAATTTGAATCGGACAAATAAAGAGTAGAAACATATGGGACATAACGATCAACCATTCTCAAAAAATCACTTTCAAACACATCTAAATCCATTCCAGAGACATCTAATCACAAATTACATCAGTATTTTTTAATAATTTCTGTTATATTGCTAAAGCGGTATTTTGGCACTATTGAAAATGGTGGAAAATATGAATCAGCAGGATTAATAATTGAAAACTTAATATCTTTATTTTTTGATTTATATTGTTCTATATTATCTCTAATAAAATAATATGTCTTATAATCAAAAAATTTAGGTGCATTCATACAAATTGTATCAATATTTAGTGCTTCACATAAATCCAAAGCCTTATCCATTTCTTTCTTATTCAAATTTGGAGAAGTTTGTATTACATTAATAGGAAAACCATGTTTTTCAGACAATTTTCTGACATATCTAAGATTCCATGTATCAAAAATTTTCCAAATAGCCAAATCTAAACCATCAAATCACGCTTCTTTAGCCAATTGAAATACAAGATCTAATCAAAATCCTGGCAATGTATCTGTACTCAATAAAAATTTCACATTTCAAACTTTTTTTTCTTTTTTTATTACCATATTTCATTTTTATTTTATAAAAGGATACACAATTCACAATACTATCCAGCTATCAGCTATTTGCTATCAGCTAAATATAATTATACTAAAATTTTTTATTTTTGCAAATTTTATAGTACTATTTTATCTAAAATTTTTTATTAAAAATCACTTGTGATCAGATCATGGAGTTTTTACTTGAATAATATCTCAAATTTCAGCATTATTATCAACGAATACTTGATCTATATGTGAAGACAGCAATCATAATCAATACAAACTCCAAGTAAACAAACGAGAAAATTTCTTTGTCATATTTTTCATTCAAACTAAACCATTTTCCAAATCTGAATAATAATATGACCACGGAGAAAGATTAAAATCTCAAATTACCAAAACTCTATCATTTTCTCAATAGGTTTTACCGGCAAAATCTCATATTAATTCTTGTATCTGATTATTTCTCATCCTGAAATGTTTCAATGACACTGGTGCAGCTGTATGTACTAAATAAATATAATAATCTACGCCACTATAATTTACTGAAAAATACGAATATCTCCATTTTCACCGTTCAATTTCCTCCGTCAAATTTTTGATAGGATATTTACTAAATACTACATTTCCATAATATTTATCAGAATATTCTACACGAGAAGAATAAGGGTATCTTTCATTTAAGACATCTCACATATTTTCATTAAAATCATCAGTATATTCCACCATCAAAACCATATCTGCATCATTTTCTGCTATCCATTGTTTCAATTCATCATAATTTTTCGTCTTAAAGAGAATATTTGAATACAAAATATCTAATCACTCTTTATTTCAAAAATCTCAACTAAATCATTCTCAAGTATAAAATGCTCAATATTTTCTGGAATAAAGAAAGAAAACAAGACCAAACAGCAATATAAATAACGGAAATACTTTATTAAAATATTTCTTTTTCCTAAACACAAAAGATAAAATAAATAGTGTTCATGACACAGCACAAATATATGGCAAAAAACTAATCACTAATTCACAAAAATAAAATTGTGGAAAAAAGAAGACAAACAATAATCACAATATAATTATTCAAAACAAAATAATCAAAAACATTTTCAAAATTATACAATAAACACAAAAGAAGAATATAAAAAAACAAAAATATTTTTCAATAATATCTTGAAAATCAACAATCATTCAATAATATAAATTTTACGATTTTACTACATAAAAACTAAACAAACATGAAAAAATTACTACCTATTTTCGGACTCAGTTTCCTATTGCTTTGCTGATGTACTACAATAAATGATTGATGTAAAACTTGAGATTGTCAATTAAATAATCAAGGACAAGAGACAATTAATATTGAAAATAAAACATGAATTGAAATGGATCAACCCTTTACCCTTGAATATGCAATTTTTAATTACATTGAAAATAATCATTCTTGTGATGATTGATCTAAACTATTCGTTAATTATGCAGAATTATGACAAGACAATGCTGATTTTTACATCAATGCAATTGGTGAATGATTTTATATTGATGAAAGATGAAACTTAAATAATAGCTGTGGATTTAGCATCCCAATGAAAGTTACTGTTTACACAGAAAATTGAAGAAATTATATAGTAACAGATGCTATCCAAGCAAAAGATTGAAGCGATTATGATGAATCAATAAGAGAAATGTTCTCTAAAGAAGCTATCGATAGATTATATAATTGAAATTATGATTTCATAGATGGTAGAACTCTCTTAGAAATGGCTGAAGAATATTTTTGAGTAACAATTATTCCTGAAACTGAAAATGATTTTGAGTGTAAATTCTGTGATAAACTCCGATTCTACGAACAGAATCCTGAAGCAGATGAAAAATTACAAGAAAGTAACGATTTACACTTCAACTACATATCAGAAGATAATTGAAAAAATACAATATATTTCGGTTCAGACTGAACATTTGAAGCTAAATGATCACGAGATGAATGAAAATGAACTTGGGTTTTCTGAAAAGATGAAAATACAGTCATAGTTTCAAATGAAAATCTAAACCATGTCTACGACAGATACATCATCACAAATATAGATGAAAACAATCTAAACACAATCCTCGAAATCATCCAGAAATAGTAATCAAGTTTTCCTCCTTTTTAAAGGAGGTGTCACGAAGTGACGGAATATTTTAAAATCCCCACCCCTTTGGGGAGCCCTTTTAAAAAGGGGCAAAAAATTCTTCATTATTAATTCTTAATTATGTCATCATTCCATATTCTCACATTCGGTTGTCAAATGAATTATGCAGACTCTGCAAGGATCAAAACAGTCTTATTAAACTGCTGATTTTCGTATACAGAAAATATTAAAAATGCCGATATAATCATCCTCGATACTTGCTCAGTCAGACAAAAAGCCGAAGACAAAATCACATGACTTTTGAAATGATTTGATAAAAAACAAAAAATTTGGATTACTGGTTGTATGATCCAGCACAATATCAGAGCTAGTAAATTAACAACAAAAAAGCTCCCAGAAACTCTGAGAAAATGAAATTTTTTGTGAACGATTAATCCAGAAAAAGCACAAATAGTCTGATTAAATACAAACGATGTCGATGAGATAAAATGAGAAAACATCATCCCAATAAACAATGCTTTCAATCCACAATTTTTTAATCTGAAAAAAACTTTTGAAAATTTGGAATTATATCGAAGAATCGATGATACAGGATTTTTACCACTAATTTTGAAATATATTTGATACAATATTTCTTACGACGAAACTCTATTTAGCGACTACTGCCAAATCGTACCAGAAACAAATACTTCTATGAACACTCATCACGACAAAACTGCATACATCCCAATTTCCACATGATGTAGCCAATTTTGTACATATTGTATCGTGCCTTTTGCCAGATGATTAGAAAAATATTTTTCAGTAGATCAGATAGTCAATGAGTGTAAAAAGCACCTCGAAAACGGAGCAGAGGAGTTGGTACTACTCGGACAGATAGTAAATAAACACCCACAATTTGTACAAATAATCAAAGAAGTGTTGAAATTAGATTGATTGAAACGACTCAGGTACACATCACCATACCCAACTTATTATAGCGATGAACTTTTGAAATTACACGAAAAAGAAGAAAAACTCTGCCCACACATCCATATCCCATTTCAAGCAGGATCAGACAGGATTTTGAAATTAATGAATAGAGGATATGATAGTGCTACAGCCAGAGAATTCATCGATAAAATCAGAGGGCTGAACAGAGATATCAGTATCACGACTGATATTATTGTATGATTTTGTGATGAAGCAGAAGAAGATTTCCAAAAAACTTTGGACTTGGTTGAATACGGAAAATTTGATATGATTTATATCTGAGTTTATTCCACCAGACCTTGAACTTATGCACAAAAGCATTTGCAAGACAATATCCCATACGATATAAAGCAAGACAGACGAGACAGACTCAATTCATTACTAAACAAAACTTCAAAAAAAAATAACGAAAAAGAAGTTTGAAATACCAGAAAAGTTTTGATCAATAATTTCTCATGAACAAACAAAGATTGAATGTTTTTGTATGAATGATACACCGACAACAATAAACAGATCATAATTTCTTCTAAATCACAATTAACTCCATGAGATTTTATAGACGCAAAAATCACAAGTGGAGTAGTTTTCAAGTTGTTTGGAGAATATGGTAATTAATAATTATCTGTCATTCTGAGCACTGTACCCGGCTTTAGCAAGGAAGCGAAAAATCTTTTTTTTGATTTATAAAAATTTTTGGCTTGTAAAATTTTTTGAAAATATTATAAAGAAAGAGCTACAATTATAAAACTCAATGTTTTCTTATTTTTTTAAACAAGAGGACGGTTTATGGTTATCCGACTTTACCGTACTCTTAAAAAGATAAGGTGAGTTTTATGATTGTAGCAGATCTGGATAATCGTAAATCGCCCTCTTTTTTTATTTAAAAAAGAGATTATCCAATTTATATTAAAATTATAAAATATGGATATTCTTGAACAATTAAAATATTATAATAAAGACAACATTCATGTTCATTGTTCAAACTTAATTTGAAAAATAGAAAATAAACAAAATGATAAAAATTTTGAAAACAAATTGGATCATTCAATAGAAATGTGAAAATTATATTTAAAATATATTGAAAACCTTGAATCAGAACTAAATAAATGAGAATTAGACTTTTACAAGATAACAGAATTATTAAATACTTACAAGGACAAAATTTCTGAAATAAATAAAATTGCTAAATTTACATCCCAAAGTAAACTAGAACCAACAATTTTAGAAGAATTTGTATGATTAATATTTCAAAAAGACCTTATAAATCTTTGTTCTAACAACATTGATGCGTGAAATAAAAAAATATACTGTAATCTATATTTTTCTCCTACAAACATAGATAACTTTGAAAAACACACATTCATAACATTAAATGAAAAAGATCAAGATTTTTCCATTTTTAGAACAGTAAAACTCGAAGATGAATCTGGTTTAATAACAGAAATACATGTTCCAATTGTTTCAATCGAATGTAAAACATATTTAGATAAAACCATGTTGGAATGATCAATCGCTACAGCAGAAAAGATTAAAAATTGAAATCCTTATTCTCGCTTTTTTATTGTCACTGAAAGATATTGAGTAGACACTTCAGTTGATCCTGCTTATTCTAGAATAGATCAGATATATGTTTTAAGAAAAGAAAAGCACAGTGAGCGAAAATCAAAAAACTCATACGAACCAATTCATGCTGATGTTATTAAACAATTATATATTGATGTAAAAGAACACCTTTATTGAAATCGGTCTGACATAGATAAAAAAATAAAAAAAACATGACTTTTAATATAATAAATAATAATAAATGATTAATTTGATTGATCTTTTTTGTTGATGTTGATGATTTAGTGCTTGATTTTGAGAAGCATGATACACTCATATTTTAGCAAATGATATTGATACTAATTGTGCTGAGACATACAAGTATAATTTCCCAGATTCAAATTTTATATGTTGAGATATTTCTGATATATCTAATGAAGATATTAAAAAAGAGTGTAAATGAAAAATGCCTGATATCATTATTTGATGACCACCATGTCAGTGATTTTCTTTAGCAAATAAAAATAGAAACAAAATCAAAGACGATCCCCGTAATAAATTATTTTACCAATTCGTAAGATTGGTTAATTATTTTCAACCAAAGGTTTTTTTAATGGAAAATGTTAAATGATTAATATCCATGAAATGATGACAAGTTATAAAGACAATAATATCTGAATTCTCTAATTGTTGATATAATGTAGAATACACAATTCTTAATGCATCTGATTTTTGAGTACCTCAATTAAGAGAAAGAGTTTTTATTATGTGAGTTAGAAAGGATTTGTGAATAAATCCCTCATTTCCAAAAAAAATTAAGTGAAGACCAATAACAGTTAATGAAGCAATTTCTGACTTACCATTAATAAATGCCGGTGAATGAGAGGAAATTTGTGATTATACATCTGAACCTAAAAATAAACGGCAAAAACAGATTAGAAATTGAAGTAAAAAATTATATAATCATGTTGCTATGAGACATTCACAAAGGCTTATTGATAGATTTGGTGTTATAAAACCATGACAGTCTGTAAAAGATGTCCCTGAAGAATATTCTGCAGTTCAAAGATGAAATCCTTCAGAAAAAAGTTGAAAAGTCTTTGGACAAAATAATAAAAGAGTTTTTGGAGATAAACCTGCTCCAACAGTTACAGCATCTTTCCAAAGTAATTTTGTCCATCCAATATTAAACAGAAACTTTACAGCTAGAGAAGGTGCAAGAATTCAATCTTTTAAGGATAGTTTTATTTTTAAATGAATGAGAACAAAAATGAGTCGAGAAGTTTGATTGAGTCAATATCAACAAATTTGAAATGCCGTACCACCATTATTAGCGAAGAGTATAGCAGAACATATTAAGAAAAATATTTTTGATAAAATATAATATATTGTATTATTAAGAATAGGAAAATTACAAAAACTCAATTCTTCTTTTTTTCTCAAAAAAAACGTCAACCAAAAATTTTTCATTTGTCAGACTTGCTGAAATTACTAACAAAAATATGCCAAATCTGTACCATAGATTCATCATAGATTCGGAAACTGTTGACTACAGACTGCTGACTGTTAGCTGTTGACTGCCGACTACAGTAGTAAATCAACAAACGAAAAGTATGACTGAAAAATTTTTTAAAAAGATTTTTTGGTTACTTTTGTGACTCTGGACAAAAGTGACTGCAAGGAATACCGCAAGGTGTTATAGCTCATCAGAGAAAACCCCTAAAACTATGGGGAGAAAAATTATTGTCTGAAAATCATTTGACATAAGGAATCATATTCATATATTAAATTAGATATTTTATCTTAATAATAAAAATATGAAACTAGTCGTAACACAAACAATTGAAAAGATGGCAATAAATATCTGATTAAATTTCGATAACATATACAACTTTATAAAAAATAATCGACCACACTGATTCCTGCAATTAAATTCACCATTAAAAAATACAATAGCATATAAATGATATATGGATTGAGTAAAAAGAATCATTGTATTTGCCACGACAACAAATTGACTAATATATCCTGTATATTTAGGAGATAAACATGATCCAATAGCCAAGAATATAACAAATGATATAGTCAGAAAAAATGCAGAAATATGGTTAAAATCAATTGAAAGAGATATATCAAGAAACAAATTTAAAATAAGACATTTTTAATTTGCATTTTCCAATAAAATTACTATACTTTGTATAGCGATAATATTTATATCATGAGATATACTAAAATGGCTGAGACAACACAAATAAACTTTAGGATACCAGTTGACCTAAAAACACAAGCTCAAGAAAAGGCTGAAACCTATTGAACTAACTTAAATTTTTTAGTAAAATTATTTCTAACAAAATTCGTAAAATGAGATGATATAGTAAAAGTAACTCAAGATGTTGATATAGAAAAAGTATTTGATCAATGAATAGTCAATTACCTTTCATCAAAAGAGTGACAATCGAGGACAAAGAAAATCAATAAAATGCTTACAGATATCACAAATAATCCTGAAAAAGAAAAAGATTTTCTTGTATAAATGAAGTCTACCAATAAAAAAGGATAAAAAAAACTAAAATATTTTTTCACTTGAATTTACATAAATTTTGTTTATTTACTTATTTGAGAAAAATTATTTAATTTCTAATTTTTTCCGACCATGAAAATAATCATAGATGTAGCTAAATTAAATGATATTATCGATATCAGCAGTAGATTTGTAGCAAAGAACGCCACTTTGCCAATTTTACAAAATATTTATATGAAAGCATCTATAGATAGTTTGGTGGTCAGAGCTACTGATATGGAAAAATATGTAGAAATTGAAGCTCCTTGTGAAGTAAAATTGGAGTGAGCAATCACTATTAATGCAAAAATGTTTTCAGATATCATCAAGAGTATAGAAGATTCTCAAGTAGAAATTTCTGTAGATCAACAAAGTCAAGTCATGACTATCAAATCATGAAAAGATAATTTCGAGATTCCTGGAATATCTGCAAGTGAATATGTAGCTTTGCCAGATGTACCACAAGATAATAAACTCACATTGGATACACAATGACTTTCAAACGGAATCGAAAAAGTAGAATATTCAGTTACAGAAAAGAATTTCAGCCCAGTTTTGACATGAATTTTGATGAAATCAAAAGAGGAGGAGTGAAATAGGAAATTAGTTTTTGTTTGAACAGATTCATTTAGATTGACTGAATTCAAAACAAATTCTACAATAGTTTGAGATGATTTTTCCCTAATTATTCCAAAGACATCAATATTAGACATCAAAAAGATATCAGATTATGCCTGAGAAAAATGAGCAGAAAGCGTCCAAGTAAAATATTCTACAAATCTGATAGCATTTGATTTTGATATAGATTGAATGAAAATTTTAGCGACAACATTATTGATTCAATGAAACTTCCCAGATTATGAGAGAGAGGAGG
>FLNV01001634.1_pt1 | contig 26135 bp, 24 predicted proteins | sample 1140351 | NCBI WGS metagenome assembly FLNV01 (sample SAMEA3878207, study PRJEB12797) | bioreactor metagenome | biome: Moose rumen | place: Sweden | collected 2011-10
TGGCTTTGGCCGAAAGGTCGATGTGCGAGCCTTTCTGCTCAATCAGCACCTTGGTTGGCGTGACGTAGCCATCGATGAAGTCGGCCCCTTTTTCCTTGGTGATGGTCTTGACGGGAATCTCGAACTGCATCGTCTTGGTGGGGTCGTCCACGCCAAAGACGTTGTGGAGCAAGTCGAGCCAAAAGCGTTGCGTTTCGCCTTTCTCGTAGCCTTTGCCTTGCCATGTTTCGGCGAATCGTCGTGCGGCTTTCTGTTGTGCAATCGGGTTCATATCTCAGGGCTTCGCCATTCGGCTGCAAATTTAATCATTTTTCCGGTAACTCTTTTACTTCCACATCCTCGGCTGCTTGAAGGTAATCCGAAGCCTTAGCTGACGAAACCACGCTGTGGCCGAGTTCCTTTTCAAGGTCTTTTCGGGCGTTTTTGGCGATGCGGCCTCCAGCTTGGGCGGTCTGTTGGCTTTCGCCGAAGCCTTTGGGGTTGCGTTGGCGCGATATTTCGGTAGTGGCAACTTCTGCTAAAGTGTTGAGTGCCAGTTCGATGTTGGTCATATTGTCGCGTAGGTTCTCCTTGGTGAGACCTTTGTATTGCTTGTATTCGCCTGTGGTCATGCCGCTCCACGCCTTGGTGAGGACATTGGTCAGTACGGCGAAGTCTTTGGGTTCGTGGATGCCTGAGCGTTCCCACTCGTCGGTGAGTTCCTTGCGCATCTTGATGGATTTCATGCGCTCGTTAATCCAGCGGTCGCTGTAGCCTTGCCGGCGATAGTCCTCCACGGCCATCTGGAACGTGAGTTCGGGGTCAATCATCTGGTCGATACGCTGTACGCCGACTTGGGCGAGCCAGCGTTTCAACGGTTCAGCCTTTGGCGAAGGTATTGATTGGATAATTCGGAAAACTTCTTCTAAATCAGCGACATCGGTCAAACGCTTTTTGCCGTCTTGTGAGGGCAATTTCAACTGTCCCAAATTTTGGGACGTTTCATCTCCTTCCGCTTTCAGTTTGGCTTTCAATGCACTCCAGTATTTTCTTGGGCGAGGGCTTTCCGTAAGTACTTGCACGATGTCCACCACCGAGAAATAGTATTTCTCCTGTTCCGCGTCCCAAACGACGCGAACTTGTTTGTTCTCAAAGAGTTGTATTGCGAAATTCTGTTCCATAGTAGTAATGATAGTTTGTCGTTCCGTATGTTTTTCACGGGGGGTACAAATTGTACTCCTCATAAAATTAGGGTTGTGTGCTATTTAATGCGTTCTTCATCGCCTCCTCCAAAACCTTCGTCGCCTTTCCCCAGTCGTAAACCCTGTTCGTGAAATCGAAACCTGCTTGGGCGAGGCGGTCGGCTTTTTCCTTGTCGGTCAATAGGGTGACGATGTGCCGCGCCATCTCTTCGGCGTTGCTGCCCACAAGGATTTCCTCGTCGGGTTTGGCACCCAAAGAGGCGTTGGCCAAGGGCGAGGTGATGGCAGGCAGCCGCATCGACATGGCCTCCAACAGCTTGTTTTGCAGTCCCGTGCCGATGCGCATGGGAGCGATGAAGACGCGACTATCGGCGTAGGCCGTGCGGATGTCGTCGAGCCAGCCGCTGACGACGATGCGTTCCGAGGCGCATTTCTTCACCTTCGGGTCGGGAGTGGCGCCGGCGATGTAGAGCCTCACGTCGGGCAGGGTCTTCCACACGATGGGCAGGATCTCGTTGGCCAAATAGTCAACGGCGTTCACGTTGGGCGCGTAGCTCATGTTGCCCGTGAAGACGAGGTCGTATCTCTTCTCGCGTTCCGTCGGCTTGAAGAAGTCGTGGTCGACGCCGTTGGGGATGATGAGGATCTCGTCGCGCCGCCCGTGCGGGAACAAGGCGCGGTCGGGCTCGCTGATGATGGTCTTCACGTCGAAGTCCTCAAAGATGGCGGCTTCGTAGCGGGCCAAGCGGCGGTACTCCATAGTATATATAGGTCGCGTGGCGAAAGAGGCTACGTCGGCCCTGCGTTTCATGCCGTAGGAGAAAATGTCTTGATAGTCAATGGCTTTCGGGATGTCCTTGTGTCTGATGTATTCCGCCACGCGCAGCAGCTGGCCGTAAAGCATGTCGGGCTGGTGCTTTTCGATGAGTTGGTTGACTTTCTTGGCGGCCTTGCGGTTGTAGAAGTAGCCGCACTGCATGGGCAGTCCTTTGAAGAAGGCGCGAACCAACCCCAAAAGAATCTGCAACTTGTTGATTTTGATAAAGTTGATAGACTGACAATAAGGTTGCAAGGCGTGGAAAGCGTCCTGTTCGTTGACCTTCGGGTTGTCGTTCAAGGCGCAAAGGACGATTTCGTTATGTTTCGCGAGCTGCTTTATCTGGTTGAAAGCCCGCAACTTGTCGCCTTTCTCAAGCGGGTAAGGGACGCGGGGCAATAGGACGAAAATCTTCATCTCGTTGGATTTAGGGAGCAAAGATAAGAAAATTATAGGAAACTAATCTTGCTTCCGGGACGAATCTGTTCGTAGAACATCAGCAATCGGGCAATGATCTTCCGGTTGTCGTAGGTCTCTTCGACGAGTCGTCGGGCGGCCTTGCCCATCTCCTCGGCCAACTGCGGGTTCTCGTTGATGCGTCGGATGGATTCCACCATCTTGGCCTTGTTTTCGGCGATGACGAGGTTGACATCTTCGTCATACAGGATGCCCTCGGCACCGACTCTCGTGGTGATGACGGCCTTGCCCATGGCCATCGACTCGATGATCTTGATGCGGATGCCGCTGCCCGAGAGCAAAGGCACGATGGCCACGTCGTGGTGGGCCACAAACGCCTTCGCGTTGGGCACCTCGCCGACGACGTCGACATGCGGGTCTTTCAGCTCGGTGAGCCATTCGGGCATGTTGCGACCGGCCAAGTGATAGACGAATTCGGGCACTTTCTCCACCGTCTTGGGCATCACCTCGTCGATGAACCAGCGGATGCCTTCCTCGTTGGGCATCCAGTTCATGGAGCCGATGTGGTAGAACTTGGGTCGGCCTTCAATCTCATATTTCGGCGTAAACTCCTCAGGATAAACGCCATACGGGATGTCGATGACGGGCTTCGAGCAGTATTTCCTGAAGAAGGCGGCGTCTTTGCGCGTGATGGCGGCAATGCCGTCGACGGTCTCCAAGGCGTTCAATTCGTATTCTTTCAATGTCCTCGCCAAGTGGTTGATATACCAGCGTTTAATGAAAAACTTGGTCTCTTTGGCGATGCGCTCCCAAATCTTGTGCTCCACGTTGTGCGCCCGCAATACGATCATGGCCTTGCTGTGCTCGCGGATGGTTTCGACGTAGGGCGCCATATAGAGCATTTCCAACTGTACCACGTCAAATTGCTCTTTTTCAAGCACTTCAGTCAACTTTGCCTTGAAGTCCTTCGAGATAAAGCGTTCCACATGGTACGACTTGTTGGTGAACAGGTTGAACAGTGCTTTCATGGGCCTGACGCTGAGGTCGACGTCGATGAGTTCGATGCCGGTCTTCTGGCGGTAGTCGTCGGGGATGTCGCTTTCCTTGACGTTGAATTTCGCGCTGTTGACCGCCAATATCTTGACTTGGTGTCCCGCTTCGAGCAGTCCGGTGACGATGCTGTTCATCGCCATGGGGCCGCCTTCCGAGGCCGGGTAGGGGGGCTTGTTGCAAAGGAGTAATATCTTCATTGTTTACTGAATAGTCTTTTGAAAAACTTCTTCCAGCTGTCGCCGTCGAAGAGGGCCGCGTCGGTGGTGGCCTTGAAAGTCAGGAAAAGCCCGACGGGGAGCATCACGAGCGACGACATCCACACGCCAAGGAACATGTCGAGGTCGCCAAACACGGCCATGCGCTCGCAGATGGTGGAGATGAGGTGGTAGACGACGAAAAACACCACCGAGATGACGACGGGCAGGCCCAAACCGCCCTTGCGGATGATGCTGCCGAGCGGCGCACCGATGAAGAAGAAGATGAGGCAGGCGATGCTCAGCGTGAACTTCTTGTGCCATTCCTTTCGGTGCTTGTTGATGTTCTCGGTCTGCGAACGGAAGTCGATCTTGTTGAAAGCCACGTTGTCTTTGGCGTTTTGCGCGGTGCCGACGGCCATGTTGACCAAGGTGGCGCGGGTGTCGCCCTCAAACCGGTCGAGCAGGGGCCAGCTGAGGATGACGGTGTCGGGGGGCAAGGTGTCGGTGGCAAGTCCGGGCACTGGTTCGTTTAGGCTACTGTAGTTCGACCATCGTCGGCCAAAGCCTTGGGTGAAAGCCTCTTGCTTGCTGTCGAAGCGTCGCTCAAGCGAGTCCAACGAGGTGGACAGCTGCCGGATGTTCATCATCTGCTGGTACGACTTGTACATCTCCTCGTCCGACCGTGTCATGTCGAACGAGGCCAAGCTGAACTTGATTTGTTCCTGCTTGAACGCCATGCGCTCGAAGGGCCGCGTCTCCTTGTAGTTGTCGGGCGTGAGGTCGGTGTAGTTGAAGCCGTCGTAAAGCATGAAGATGATGTTGCGCTGGTTGGGGCTCATGGTCATCATGCCCGAGTCGGCGCTGATGATCTTGATGTTGCCGTGGCGGTCGGTGTGGTCGTAGATCTTCACGCCATAGATGCTGCTGCCGTCCTTGCCTTTCTTGTCGACATAGATGACATAGTTGTCGATGTCCTTGTAGAACACGCCTTCCTTGATGTTGAAGGCCAACTTCTGCCGTTGCACGTCGGTGAGTAGCGTGCGCCATTTGAGGGTGGCGGTGGGGATGAGGCTGTTGGAGATGAAGAAGGCCAAAACGCTCAGCATCAGCGAGAAATAGAGCAAAGGCCTCATGCAACGCCACATCGAGATGCCGGAGGCTTTCATGGCCACAAGCTCGTAATGCTCGCCAAGGTTGCCGTAGCACATCAGCAGGGCCAACAGCAAGGCCAAGGGCAGCGACATGGGGATGGCGGTGATGGACGTGTAGAACAAAAGCTCGGCTATAATCTTGAACTCCAAGCCCTTGCCTACCAAATCGTCGACATAGAGCCACACGAACTGCATCACCCAGATGAACACCACGATGAAGAAAGTGAGCACGAAGGTGCCCAAAAACGACTTGGTGATATGGCGGTAGAGTTTCTTCATCGCGAAAATAACGCTGCAAATTTAGAAAAATTCTATCTTTGCCGAAAAAATACACGCATCATGAATCAACTTGACTATCTCAAAGGGCTGAACATAGCCATCACCATCAGCGCCAAAGACGGCGAAATCCTTTACCAGAACGACAGCTCCATCGACGTGAACGGCGACGTGCGTGGCCGAGACCTGATGGGTTGCCACAACGAGCGCTCGCAGCAAATCATCCGACACCTTATTAATGATGCCGCCACCAACGTCTATACGATTTCGAAGAAAGGCAAGAAGAAGCTGATTTACCAAACGCCGTGGTACGAGGACGACGCCAAGCAAGTCGTGGGCGGACTCGTCGAGTTCTCCATCGTCCTTCCCGACGAGATGCCGCACTACGACCGTGGATAATTCTCATGTCTTGTGTCATTGCGAGCGTAGAGGAACGAAGCAATCCAGACACAAAGATTGTCGTCTAGATTGCTTCGTTCCTTACAATGACGTTCACTCGTCTAATTACTTCGTCACCAAATTATAGGTGTCCTGCGCGATGACAAACTCCTCGTCGGTGGGATAGACCACCACGGTAACCTTCGACTCGGGTGTGCTGATGACGCCGGCGTCGCCGATGGTTTCCTTGTTCATCTTGCGGTCGATGACGATGCCTAAGCCTTCCATGTTCTCAAGGATGGCTTCGCGCATGAACCAAGCGTTCTCGCCGATGCCGCCCGTCATGACGATGACGTCGGCACCGTTCATCACGGCCATGTAGCCGCCGACGTACTTCTTCACGCGGTGGGCGAACATGTTGAAGGCGTAGGTGCAACGCTCGTCACCTTCTTCCTTGCCGGCACGCACGTCGCGCATGTCCTGCTTGCCGCCCGTGATGCCCACGAGTCCGCTCTTCTTGTTCACTAAGGTGTTCATCTCCTTGGTCGTGTAGCCTTCCTTGTCCATGATGTACATGAACGCGCCCAAGTCGAGGTCGCCGGTGCGGCTGCCCATCACGAGGCCTTCCACAGGCGTGAAGCCCATCGAGGTCTCCACCGACTTGCCGTATTCTACGGCGGCGATGCTGGCGCCACTGCCGAGGTGGCAGGTGACGATCTTCGACTTCTTCCAATCCTTGCCGACGAAAGCGGCGGCTTTCTCGGCGACATACTTGTGGCTCGTGCCGTGGAAGCCGTAGCGACGCACACGGTACTTGTCGTAGTATTCGTAAGGCACGGCGTAGAGGTAGGCCTCAGGCGGCATGGTGCTGTGGAACGAGGTGTCGAACACAGCCACCATCGGGATGCCAGGGAGCACCTGCTCCATGGCGTGGATACCTTGCAGGCTGCCCGGGTTGTGCAGCGGGGCGAGGTCGCAGAGCGACTCGATGCCTTCGACAACCTTCTGGTCGATGACGACGCTCTTCGGGAACAGCTCGCCGCCGTGGGCCACGCGGTGACCGACGGCGTCGATTTCCTTCAGGTCCTTGATGACGCCCATCTTCGGGTCGACCAAGGCCTTCAGCACGAGCTTGATGCCTTCGGTGTGGTTCGGGATGGGGAGTTGCTCATAGTGCTTCTCGCCATTGTATTTGTGGGTGAATTCTCCCATTTCGAGGCCGATGCGCTCCAAGAGGCCCTTGGCCAACAGGCGCGATGAGTTGGCGTTTTCCATCTCCAAAAGCTGGTATTTGATGGAGGAACTGCCGCAGTTTAAGACTAATATTTTCATGTTGGATTGTTGTTATTTTGATTATTGTGTTGGTAGAGACGCGATTAATCGCGTCTCTACAAGCGAATTATTTCTGTTTTTGTGCGATGGCCTGATTGCAGGTGATGGCCACCAATTTATACACGTCGTCGATGGAGCAGCCACGGCTGAGGTCGTTGCAGGGCTTGGCCAAACCTTGCAGCACGGGGCCGACGGCCTCGGCGCCAGCCAAACGCTGTACGAGCTTGTAGGCGATGTTGCCCACTTCGAGGCAGGGGAACACCAAGGTGTTGGCCTTGCCCGCGACGGGGCTATTCGGGGCCTTGCTCGAACCCACCGAAGGCACGATGGCGGCATCGGCTTGCAGCTCGCCGTCCAAGACGAGGTCGGGACGACGCTCTTGGGCGATGCGCGTGGCCTCGATGACCTTGTCGACCACCTCATGCTTGGCACTGCCCTTGGTGGAGAAGCTCAAAATAGCCGTGACGGGTTCTATCTTGGCGATGGCCTTGGCCGTGTCGGCGGTGCAGATGGCGATTTCGGCCAACTGCTCGGCCGTCGGCATGGGCGTGACGGCACAGTCGGCAAACACCATGCGACCGTCGGTGCCGTAGGGGCAGCCTTCGGGCAGGAATATCGTGAAGGCACCGCTGACGCAGCTCACGCCAGGCACCGTCTTGATGATTTGCAGGGCGGGACGCAGCATGTCGCCCGTGGTGGAGCGGGCACCGCTCACAAGGCCGTCGGCCTCGCCGGCTTTCACCAAAAGGATGCCGAGATACATGAAGTTCTCGGCCAAGTCGGAGGCCTGTTCGGGCGTCATGCCTTTGGCCTTGCGGAGGTCGTAAAGCAGGTCGGCATACTTCTGCTTGTCGGGGTTGTTTTTCGGGTCGATGATGCGGGCCTTGCCGATGTTTTGGAGGCCGAATTCGGCGGTCATCTCCTTGATTTTCTCGGCGGGGCCGATGAGGATGATGTCGGCCACTCCGTCAGCCAAGAGGCGGTCGGCGGCTTTCAGGGTGCGAGGCTCGTCGCCCTCGGGGAGCACAATGCGCTGGCGGTTGGCCTGCGCGTTGGCAATGATTTCTTGCATTAGGTTCATGTTGAATCGTTTATTGTTTATTGTTGAATTGTTGTACTTTGAATCGGGGCCTTCGACAGGCTCAGACGTCCTTGACCGATGTAAAGGCGAAGGTCTCTGAGCTCGTCGAAGGGCCGCTATCATTTTAGGTTGCAAAGTTAGAAAGTTTTTGTGTCGGTTTGCAAATAATCATGTATTTTTGCAGCCTAAAAAGCAAGAATACCATGCCGCAGCACCCCGACATCTTCTATCACAATCCTTTCGTTGACACCATACAAACGGTTGAGTCGGCGCAAGTTGTCGATACGATTCAAGTGGCTGATACCCTTGCTTCCGACAACGTGGTGCCGAGTTTCATCACGTCGGGCTTCCATGGCACTATCAATCCTATGCCGCGCATGAACTACGAGATCTTGCAAGGTTGGAACTTGGCACTTTTGGGTCTCTTGTTGCTCCTCGTCGTAATCAACAAGCAGCTTTATCCGCGTCAGTTCAGGCAGGTGCTTTCGGTGCCAGGAGGCGTGGCTCACACCAATCAGTTGTTGCGCGAATGGAATCCCAAGCGTAGTTTTTTGTGTGTCTCGTTCACGTTGGGCTACATCCTGCTATTGGCGCTTTTTATGCAGAAAAGTTGTATTGTTCTCTCGCATGATGTGTTGAAATACAATAGTTTGCGTGTGTATGGCATCTTTGGTGCTGCCGTGGCAGGTTGGGTGCTTTTGCGCTATTTCATCTTACATTTCGTCAATTGGCTTTTCGACGCTCGCGACACCGTCGACCGTCAGATGGCCGTGCAGTTCTCTGTGTCCATCTTCACGTTTTTCGCCATGGTTCCCGTGACGCTTTTGCTGCTCTACAACCCCACGAAATTTTTTGTTTGGGCTGGTGTTGGTGTGTTGGGTTTGGCAGCCTTGGTGCGGCTTGTCATCGGGATAGTTGAAACGAGAGTTTCGACAAAAATACCTACGTTTTATATTTTTTTGTATCTTTGCGCCCTCGAAATCGCACCGGTTGCGACGCTCGTGACGGCAGGCTTGCGCTACTTTAGTCATGGTTCTGTTTTTTAATGAGTTAGAACCTCCGATGTGGGAAGAATTTAGTTTGTAAGTTGCACTAAAAGCAAGAGAAAAAAGATGAAGATTAAGTCTATTCTGGTGTCGCAGCCCAAGCCGGCAGACATTTCGAAGACACCGTTCGCTGACATGATGAAGAAATATGGAGTCAGCTTCACTTTTGAGAAATTCATCAAGCTTGACGACGTTACCGCAAGCGAGCTCCGACAAGAACACATCAAACTTCCTGAGTACACGGCCATCATCCTTACCAGTCGCAATGCCATCGACCATTTCTTCCGCGTGGCCAAGGAGATGCGCTATGCCGTGCCCGAAACCCTGAAGTATTTCTGCATCAACGAGTCGACAGCCCTCTATCTACAACGCTATGTGCAATACCGCAAGCGCAAGGTGTTTTACGGCACCCAGACCATCGCCGACCTCCTCGACATCATGAAGAAGCACAAGGACGAGAAATATCTTTATGTTTGCTCCGACATCAGCTCCGATGCCACTATCGACCTGCTGACCGCTGCCAAGCTCAACTTCACCAAGGCCGTGATGTTTCGCACCGTGCCTGCCGACCTGAAGGAGACCGTCGACATCAAGAAATACGACATGCTGGTCTTCTTCAGCCCCATGGGCATCCAGTCGCTGAAGGTTAACTTCCCCGACTTCGAGCAGAACGAGGTCGCCATCGGCGGCTTCGGCGACGCCACCTGCCAAGCCATCGTCGACGCGGGCTTCCAGCTCAACTTCCGCGCTCCCACACAAACCGCCCCTTCGATGACCATGGCCATCGAGGAATACGTTTCAGCCGAGTACAAGAAGAGCAAGAAGAAGTAACAGGCTGTCACCCAAATCGTTACATTATATGGTTACCCCTGAAGGTTTGCCGAAATATGAACGCATCTGCAAGAAAAACGACATCAAGACGCTTTTCGGGCAAGGTGCGGGCATTTCGGTGTATCCTTATCGGGTCATCTGTCTTTTCCGTCGCGACGAGAGCCGTCCCGTCACCGTGCGCGTGCTGATGTCGGTCTCCAAGAAACGCTTCCATCACGCCGTCAAGCGCAACCGCGTGAAACGCCTGATGCGCGAGGCTTGGCGCCGCAACAAGACCCCGCTCTACGAAATCTGCCAAAGGGATAATATTTCGGTGGATGTCGCGTTAGTGTATACGGCCACGGTCATCCACTCCTATGAGGAGATGCTCAAGAAGACCCGCAAAGCCGTCAACGAAATCGTCAATAGGTATGGTCCGACAAAGCCCAAAAATCCTGAAAGGCATCGCAAGCCTGCCCGCTAAGTTCCTGATTCTCTTGATCAGGATTTATCAGGTGACCTTGTCGCCCTGGCTTGGGAAGAGTTGCCGCTACACCCCGACTTGCTCCAACTATGGCATCGAGGCCATCCGGAAATACGGCTTCTTCAAAGGCGGCTGGCTCACCTTCAAGCGCGTCCTCTCCTGCAACCCCTGGGGCGGCAGCGGCTATGACCCAGTCCCGTAGGGACGACATCTCAGTAAACAGGCGACGTGAGTCCCTGCCTAACGAAACAACATATCAAAGATGAAACGCATACACATCCTCATCCTCGCCCTGCTCCTCCCCATAGGCCTCGTCGCCCAAGAGAAGCAGAACAACTTCGAAATCGCCAAGAGCCTCGACATCTACAACAGCCTCTTGCGCGAACTCAACCTCAACTACGTCGACGAAATCAACCCGGGCGAACTCAACGAGGCCGCCATCAAGGCCATGCTCGACGGACTCGACCCCTACACGGTCTTCATCCCCGAGTCGGACATCGAGAACGCCAAGTTCATGACCACGGGCGAATATGGTGGCATCGGCGCCCTCATCCAGTACGACGGCGAATACACCCGCATCTCGGAACCCTACGAGGGCTGGCCGGCTCAGAAGGCGGGACTCATCGCCGGCGACGTCATCCTTGAGGTGAACGGCGTCGACTGCCGAAAGAAGAACACACAGGAAGTCAGCAACTTGCTGAAAGGCCAGCCTGGCACCGAAGTGACGCTGAAAATCAGGCGTTACGGTCAGGACAAGCCTTTGACGATGACACTGAAGCGCGAGAAGGTGAAAATCGACAACATCCCATATTACACGGTGTTCGACAACGGCATCGCCTATCTCTCGCTGAGCGGCTTCACCCGCGACGCGGCCAAGGAGATGAAGGAGAAGCTCGTGGAGATGAAGAACAACCACCAGCTGAAAGGCTTCGTCCTCGACCTGCGCGGCAACGGAGGCGGCCTGATGAACGAGGCAGTTGATATCGTCAACCTGTTTGTTCCCAAGAACAAGGTTGTCGTTTCGATGAAAGGCAAGGCGACTACGGCCAACAGCGTACATCCCACTACCAACGAACCTATCGACTTGGAAATTCCCTTGGCTGTCTTGGTGGATGGCAACAGCGCCTCGGCCAGCGAGATTGTGGCAGGCGCGCTCCAAGACTATGATCGTGCCGTTATCATCGGACAAAGGACCTTCGGTAAGGGCTTGGTGCAGAACATCTTGCCGTTGAGCTACAACACGCAGATGAAGGTCACGGTGGCCCATTATTACATCCCCAGCGGTCGTTGCATCCAGGAAATCGACTATTCGCACAAGAAAGATACTACGCAAACCAAGGTCGACTCGCTCGGCAAGGCTTTCAAGACCATGGGCGGACGTACGGTCTACGAAGGCCACGGCATCATGCCCGATGTGAAGGTCGACCGCGACCCCTACGCCACGGTGACGGCCTACCTCTACGGCAAGAACTACATCTTCGACTACGCCAACAAGTTCTACAGCGAACACCGTAGCATCGCCCCCGCCGCGACCTTCCAAATCGATGAGGCCACCTATCAGGACTTTATGAAGTTCGTGAAAGACAAGAACTTCACCTATACCACCGACAGCGAGAAGGAAATCGAAAGGCTGAAGAAAGTGGCCAAGGAAGAAGGCTACCTCGACAAGATACTGCCCCAAATCGAACTTTTGGAGAAGAACCTCGCCGCCGAGAAGGAGAACGACCTCCTCAGCAACCGCAAAGACATCGAGGAACTGCTGCGCTCCGAGATTGTGGGACGCTACTACTACCAGAAAGGCCGCATCGTCGCCTCACTCAACGACGACCCCGACCTGAAACGCGCCTTCGAGATCTTGCTCAACACCAACGGCAAGGACGAATACCATAGCATACTGAGCGGCAAGTGATGACGGCGCAGGCTTCCATACGGCCCTATCTCAACCAAGCCTACTTGTTGGGCCTGCTGATGATGGCCGTTGGCCTGACGCTCTCGCCCTTCCTGATGGGCATGGCCAACTTCTGGCTCGTCCTCGTGTGGCTTACTGACGGCTTTGCCAACCGCGACTTCAAGGAAAAATTCACTCGCTTTTGGCACAACAAGGCCGCCGTAGTGTTGGCGCTTTTCTACCTCATGCACGTCATAGGCCTGCTTTGGACTTCCGACTTCCAGTATGCCATGAAAGACCTTCGCGTGAAGCTGCCCATCTTGGTCTTGCCTTTCGTCATGTCGTCGATGCCGCCCTTGGACCGCAAGCGTTTCGATGTCGTGATGCTCGTCTATGTGCTTTCGGTATTTGTGGCTACCTTGTTCAGTTTCAGTCGCTTCGTGCGTCACGACTACGACGACATCCGCGACATCTCGCGTTTCATCAGCCATATCCGCTTCTGCCTGAACATCGTCTTCTGCATCGCCATTGTCGGGTATAGTCTTTTCAGTCGTCGGTCGCCTTGGTGGGGCAAGGCCGTGCAAGTGCTTCTGCTGTTTTGGTTCGTCTGCCAAATCCATATCTTCGAGTCGCTGTCGGGCTATGTGATCCTCGCTGCCGTTGCAGTCGTTTCGGCAGTGTATGCCTTCCTGCGCTGGAAAACCGCGAAAGGCTGGCGCGTCGCCGTCGGCATGGCGGCTTTGGCGGTCGTGGCATTAGCGGTCGCCATTGTGTGGCACGAGGCGAAGCCCCTCTTGAAGGTGGAGACCGTTGACTTCAACAGTCTGGAACAACAGACGGCGCAAGGCAACCCATATATGCACGACACCCTTCACTATCCCGTCGAAGACGGCAAGTTTGTGGGGCTTTATTATTGCAGGCCGGAGCTACAGGAGGCTTGGTCGCAACGCAGCGACTTGCCTTTTGACGGGTTGACCGCCAACGGCGAGAACCTTGAGGCAACGTTGGCCCGCTATCTCACCTCGAAGGGCTTGCGTAAGGATGCCGAGGGCGTTTTGTCCCTCGCCAACGACGACATCCGCAACATCGAGCAAGGCATCGCCAACTACAACAACTGGAAGCATCCGGGCTTGCGGGCGCGGCTATCGTCGACGCTGTTCGAGTATAACCTTTACCGTCGCTTCAACAACCCCAACGGAGGCTCGCTCTCGCAACGCATCGAGTTCACGAGGGCCTCGTTCCACATCATCAAGCAGCACCCGTGGATTGGGGTGGGTACGGGCGACGTGCCGAGGGCCTTTTCGCTGGCTTACGACGAGTTGCAGTCCCCTCTCAAGGAAGAGTTCCGCTTTCGCGCCCACAACCAGTATTTGGCCATCACCGTGGCTTTCGGCTTGGTCGGGTTGGCGTTTTTCCTCTTCGTGCTGCTTTACCCTTGGCTCGCCTCGCGCAAAAGCCACACCTATTTATATATGGTGTTTCTCAGCATCATGCTGCTGTCGATGTTGGCCGAAGACACCCTTGAGACCCAGGCGGGCGCGTCGATGTTCGCCTTCTTCGAGGCTTTGCTGCTGTTTGCCTATCCTGCTGAAAATGAGACTAAAAAATAGATGATATGAAAAAGGAACAATTTGTTTGCCCCTACACGGTGTATGAAACCGTCGATGAGCTTCCTCCGGCGGATGCCGAACTGATGCGCAAGGCCCACGAGGCCACAAGAAACTCCTATGCGCCTTATTCCAAGTTCAACGTGGGTGCGGCGGTGCGCTTGGCCAACGGCCAAATCGTGACGGGCAACAATGTTGAGAACGCGGCCTACCCCAGCGGCCTTTGCGCCGAGCGTGTGGCCATGTTTGCGGCGATGGCGCAGTATCCGGGCGTGCCTTTTGAGGCTTTGGCGGTGACGGCGCATTCGTCCACCAAGCGAATCGCCGAACCTGTCGCCCCTTGCGGAGGCTGCCGTCAGGTGATGGTGGAGGCCGAGCAGCTGTCGAAACGCCCTTTGCGGGTGATGTGCCAAGGCGAGGAAGGCCCCATCATGGCCTTCGACGGCATCGAATCTTTGATGCCGTTCCTCTTTTTGGACAAGTTCCTCGACTAAGCGAAGGTAAACAGCAGGTTGCCGAAGAAATTCCACAGTGTGGAAGCACCTACGGCAAATACCTTGCTGAGGTAGAAGTTCCATTTCAGCTTGCCGTTGAGCAGGTAGACCGTCAGCGTGTCGATGCCCAAGCCGATGAGCGCGATGAGGAAATACTTGGCGTATTCCGCCCCGATTTGCGGGTTGGTGCTTTGGAAGGTCCACACGCGGTTGAAGATGTAGTTGGTGGTGGCGGCGACGATGAAGCCCAAGACGTTGCTCAGGTATTTGTTCCACTTCAGCCATTCCTTGCAGACGTAAGTCACGCCGAAGTTGACGAACACGCCCGAAAAGCCCACCACGCCGAATTTCATGAACTTCAGCAAAAACTCCCACGACCATTCTATTTTGAGCAACAGCGCTTTCATCGTTTTCGAATTGCCCTGCAAAAATAGAGAATAAATCCCTACCTTTGCGCAAAATTTCGATGATGAACGACGTCAAGCACATTTCCATCGAGGATTACGACTATCCCTTGCCCGAAGGACGCATTGCCAAATATCCCTTGGCCGAGCGCGATGCTTCGAAGCTTTTGGTGCTGAAAGACAATGGGATAAGTGAGTCGCAATTCAGGTATGTCGGCGATTTCCTGCCCGAAAACGCCTTGTTGGTCTTCAACGAGACCAAGGTCATCCGCGCCCGTTTGCAGTTCCGCAAGGCCACGGGTTCGCGCATCGAGGTTTTCTGTTTGGAGCCTGAAAACGACTATCAGGTGGCTTTCGCGGCAACTTCTCCCGTGCGCTGGAAGTGCTTGATAGGCAACGCAAAACGCTGGAAGGAGGGCAAACTCTCGATGGAGTTGACGGTGAACGGCGAGGCCGTGACGCTTCAAGCCGAGCGGTTGATGCAGAACGACCAATATGCCGAAATCGAGTTCTCGTGGTCGCCCGCGAGCTTGCCTTTCGCCACGGTGCTGGAAGCCGCCGGCGAGATTCCTTTGCCGCCTTACCTGCATCGCGATGCCGAACCCGACGACCGCGACCGTTACCAGACCGTTTTCGCCCGTTACGACGGCTCGGTTGCGGCACCCACGGCGGGACTTCACTTCACCCAGCCACTCATCGCCGCCTTGCGCGAAAAAGGGTTCATGTTCGATGAGGTGACCTTGCACGTCGGGGCTGGCACCTTCAAGCCCGTCGCGACCGACACCATCGGCGAACACGCTATGCACTCCGAAACAATCATTGTGCGTAAGTCGCTGCTACAGCATTTGATGACGCACATCGGTAAGCCCGTCATCCCCGTTGGGACGACGAGCACGCGCACCTTGGAGAGCCTCTATTGGATTGGCATGATGCTGAAGGAACAAGGCTTGGACTTGCGCCCGCTCCATGTCGGGCAGTGGTATCCTTACGGCGACCATGCGCCTTTGACCACCCGAGAAGCCCTGCAACTCGTTTTGGATTATCTCGACCGCCACGGCCTGACCCGCCTCGAAGCCAGCACCTCCCTGATGATTGCGCCAAGCTACAGGATGCGCGTCATCACGGGACTGATCACGAATTTCCACCAGCCGAAAAGCACGCTTCTGTTGTTGGTCTCGGCCCTCATCGGCGAGCGTTGGAAGGACTGCTACCGTTTCGCCCTCGACCACGACTTCCGTTTCCTCAGCTATGGCGACAGCTGCCTTTTTCTGACATGATTTTTTGGAACGATTTTTGCTACTATCAATATGTAATTTTAATAATCCTAAACAACATGAAGAAATCAATCTTATTTGGTGTGTTGGCGTTTTTTGCTGTCACCGCCATGGGTATCCAGAATGCAAATGCCCAAGAAGTAAAAGTCAAAAAGGCTGAGAAAGCCACTACGGTTTCTGTTGAAAAGCAAAAACCTTCAACTACCACAGCCGACCAAGCGCCGGTGAAGCAAAAGAAAGATGATTGCTGCGACTCCAAAACAGTGACCGCTGACCAAAAAAAGACCGCTGACTGCTGCGATTCTAAGGCTACCACTGCCGACCAGAAGAAAGTTGGCTCATCCGACCAAAAGAAGGTCAAAACCGATGTCAAGGCAAAGAAAGCTGATGGCAAGAAAGTGAAGAAAGCAGAGGACAAGTCGTCGAAACGAGTGACGACATCAAGTGCTCAGGGCACGAAATAAGCTACTGAGATGCTGGAAATAATGCGGAACAGACACCTTTGTTCCGCATTTTTTATCTCAAATCCTACTTAACCCTTCCCGAAAGCAACTCGGCATACTTCCGCAGGTGCTCTTTCCTCTCTTCGGGCAAGTCGATGGCCTCCAAAGCCTCGAAAGCCTTGCGGTCGTAGTCGAGCATGACCTGTTCCGAAGCCTCTTTCACGTGGAGACGGTCGTAGATGGCCTGCACTTCCTCGATTTTCTCCTCTTCGTCGTGGTCGACGCGCATGGAGAAAAGATGCACAAGGCGTTTGCGGTCGCTTTCCGAAGCCAATTCGAGGGCTTTCAGGTAAAGGTAGGTCTTCTTGTTGTCGGCAATGTCGCCGCCATGCCGTTTGCCGAAGGTGGCCTCGTCGCTGTACAGGTCGAGGATGTCGTCTTGCAGCTGGAAACTCATCCCGATGTTGATGCCGAAGTCGTAAAGATGCTGGATGTCAGCCTCTTTTGCGCCGGCTGTGGTGGCTCCCATCTGTAAGGCCGTGGCCAAAAGTACCGCCGTTTTCAGTCGGATCATCTCCAAATAGTCCCCAATCGTGACCTCTTTCTGCGTCTCGAAGTTGAGGTCCATCTGTTGGCCTTCGCAAATCTCGATGGCCACCTTGCCGAGTTGTTGCGCGATGGCGGCACCTTTCTCAGCCTTCAATGCGTATTGGAAAGCCAGGGCCAACATGGCATCGCCGGAGAGGATGGCGATGTCGGCGTTCCATTTCTGGTAGACGGTCGGCTTACCGCGTCGCAGCGGGGCCTTGTCCATGATGTCGTCGTGGATCAGCGTGAAGTTGTGGAAGGTCTCCAAGGCTAAGGCGGGCCAAAGGGCCTCCTGCTCGTCGCCGCCAAACATGTCGTTGGCCAGCAGGCAGAGCATGGGGCGGAGGCGTTTGCCGCTTTGCAGAAGGGTGTAACTGATGGGTTCGTATAGCTCAGTGGGTTGACCGCCGAAGTCGGCCTTCGCCATGAAGTCGGCGAAATCCCGTTGCAATTGCTTGATTTTTTCCATTTCGGTCGATTTTGATGACACAAAAGTAAAGATTTTCGGCCAATGCTGACAATTTGGAGCGAAATTTGTGGTTTTTCCCTTGTTTGACATAACAAAAAGAAAAACCAATGAGATACATTCGACTGATTCCGGCATTGTTGCTCGGCGCGATGCTCGCCGCCTGCAACACAACCAAGAAACTCTATGAAGCCCAAGAGTATGATGAAGTGATCCAACGCGTTGCGCCCGACATTTGCGGCGGCGACATGAACGCCAAACGCATCAATTATGTGGCGGCTTCCTACCACAAGGCCAATCAAGCCGACCACGAGCGCATCCAAGCCCTGAAAGCCACGGGGCAACCCGACGTGTGGCCCGAAATCTATCAACGCTATTGCAGCATGAAAGGCCGCAACGATGCCTTGGCCTGCTTCCCGAGAGAGGTCAAAAGAGGCATGAACTATGTGAAACTCGACCTCGACGACGACATGGCGGCTGCCCGCAACAAGGCGGAGAGTTTCTTGGTGGCAAAAGCCAACCAGTTGCTTGGCACTGGCTCGAAGACGGATGCCAAGGAAGCGAGAAAGTATATCGAGCAACTTTATGCCACCAATCCGCAAAATACTCATCTTCAAGAACTTCAAGGCAAATGCCTCCTGCGTTCTGCCGACAATGTGCTCGTTACCTACGACAACAAGGACAGGCGTGATTTGCCGCGTGAGTTTGTCGCGACCCTGATGGATTTTGACGCAGGCGAGCTGCCGCAGCATTGCGTGACCGAGCGTGACAAGAGGACCGATTACGAGGCCGTGGTGGTTGTAGTGATAAAGTCGGTCGAGGTGTCACCCTCGCGTTTGGACGAGGTGACTTTCAAGGAAAGCAACGGCAGCGCGTTGGTTGAAGTGACCGACCATTCGCAGACGAAGCACGCCACCGTCAAAGGCACGATTCGTTTCGCTTCCGACATCAACGCACGACCCGTCAGGGAGGTGCCTTTTGAGGTGACTTCCACCTTCAAGAACGACTATACCACCATCCGTGGCGACCGCGAGGCCTGCTCTGCCGAGACCTTGGGCCGCTTGAACAGTCAGCCCGTGCCAATCCCCACCGACGAGAGTATGCTATTGGATGCCGCCAAGAAATTGAATGATTTGGTTGCTACTGAGTTGAAGAAGTAGTTTGTTCGCGCGTCAGCCGTTGCGTCACCGAGTCCATGATTCTCTCCAATAGGGCGGGGCGTTCCGTGTAGTATCTGATGTTTTGCGAGAAAATGCTGTCCGTAATGCCATAATGCCCAAAGAGTTGGCTGTAGTAGTCGCGCGACAGCTTGCCGTAGTCTTTGGGGCGTGCGTCGATGCTGTCGCGATGTTCGCGTTCCTGTGCCTTTTGGTAGTTGAGGTCGGCCTCGATGATTTGCACGTCGGTCATGATGTCAATCATCTCCTGCTCGGTGAGTAGGCGATTGGGCACAAAAGGTTTGCTCTTGTTGCCGCAGGCGGCAAACAAGAGCAAACAAAATACTATGCAGGCAAAACGTTTCATTGTGAATCAGTTGCCGACATCTGACAGGAACTTGATGCGCATCAGGCGGACTTCCTCTTCTTCATATTCGTCCTCGCCCAATTCGCGCAAGGCGGCCTGCACGTCGTCCGATTCCGACTCGTGGAAGTAGTCCAAGATATCCTCTTGGTGGTAGATGTCCACATAGTCCTCGATGAAGTAGTTGATGTCTAAGTGCGTGCCCGACGAGACGATGCTCTCGATTTCGCTCAGCAGCTCGTCGAAGCTCAAGCCCAAGCCGTAGGCGATGTCGTCGAGCGGGATTTTCTTGTCGATGTTCTTGATGATGCCAATCTTGTGGGCCGAGTTGTTGACCACCGACTTCACCACCATGTCGTTCGGTCTGGTGATCTCGTTTTCCTCCACATATTCCTTGATGAGTTTGATGAAAGGCTCGCCAAACTTCTCGGCTTTGCCTGCGCCCACGCCCGCAATCTGGGTCATTTCCTCTTTCGTGATGGGATATTGGATGGCCATGTCTTCGAGCGAGGGGTCTTGGAAGATGACGTATGGCGGCAGGTTGTTCTGCTTGGCGATGGTCTTGCGCAGGTCTTTCAGCAGGGCGAAAAGGGTCTTGTCGGCGCCGCCGTCCTTGTTGGAGCCCATGGCGGCCAACGTCTCGGGGTCGTCGTCGTCGGAGTTCTCGTAGTCGTGGTCCTTGACGAGCATGATGGTGTAGGGCTTCTTGATGAAGCTCTTGCCTTCTTTGGTGATTTTCAGGATGCCGTAGTTCTCGATGTCTTTCGAAAGCAGCTTGTTGACCAAGGCCTGACGGATGACGGCGGTCCAATACTTCTCGTCGTGCTCGTCGCCGGCGCCGAAAAACTCGTTGTTTTCCTGCTTGGCCGCCTTGATGTCGCCGGTGAGTTTGCCCGACAGCAGCTCGGCGATGTGCTTGGTCTTGAAGAGTTGCTTGGTGTCTTCCACGGCTTCAAGCACGAGCTTGAGGTCTTCCTTGCCGTCGAATTTCTCCTTGGGCGAGCGGCAGTTGTCGCACGATCCGCAGTTTTCCTTGTTGTATTCCTCGCCGAAGTAATGGAGCAGGAGCCTGTGGCGGCAAACCGCTGACTCGGCGTAGGTTACCGTTTCGTTCAGCAATTCGCGGGCAATCTCTTGCTCGGCCACGTTTTTGCCTTTGTTGAACTTCTCGAGCTTGTGGATGTCCTCATAGTCGTAGAAGGCGATGCAGTTGCCTTCGCCGCCGTCGCGACCGGCGCGGCCCGTCTCTTGGTAGTAGCCTTCCAAGCTCTTGGGGATGTCGTGGTGGATGACGAAACGCACATCGGGCTTGTCGATGCCCATGCCGAAGGCGATGGTGGCCACGATGACGTCGACCTCCTCCATGAGGAACTTGTCTTGGTTTTCCTTGCGGGTCTGACTGTCGAGTCCGGCATGGTAGGGCAGGGCGCGGATGCCGTTCACCACGAGGGTTTCGGCCAATTCCTCCACCTTCTTGCGGCTGAGGCAGTAAACGATGCCCGACTTGCCCGGGTTTTGCTTGATGTATTTGATGATATCCTTGATGACGTCCTTGGTCTTCTGGCGCACCTCGTAATAGAGGTTCGGGCGGTCGAACGACGACTTGAAGACCTTGGCGTCCATGATGTCGAGGTTCTTCATGATGTCGTTCTGCACCTTGACGGTGGCGGTGGCCGTCAGGGCGATGATGGGCAGGTTGTCGCCAATGGCGTTGATGATGGGGCGCAAGCGGCGGTATTCGGGACGGAAGTCGTGGCCCCACTCCGAGATGCAGTGCGCCTCGTCGATGGCGACGAAGGAAATCTTGAGCCCGCGCAGGAAGTCGACGGTCTCGTCCTTGGTGAGCGACTCGGGCGCCACATAAAGCAGCTTGGTCTTGCCGCTCTTCAGGTCTTCCTTCACCTCAAGCAGCTCGGCCTTCGAGAGCGACGAGTTCATCACATGGGCAATGCCCAACTCGGTGCCGAAGTTGCGGATCATGTCCACCTGGTTCTTCATCAAAGCGATGAGCGGAGAGACGACGATAGCCGTGCCTTCCGACATCAGCGCGGGCAACTGGTAGCAAAGCGACTTGCCTCCACCCGTTGGCATCAGGACGAAGGTGTTGTTGCCGCCTAAGATGCTTTTGATGATCTCTTCTTGGTTGCCCTTGAATTGGTCGAAGCCGAAAACATTCTTCAACAGCTTGTGAATCGCCAAATCTTCTTTTTTAGCCATGGTTTCCTCCTCTTGGTATATTCCAAATTTTTGTGTTACTTTGCAATCTATTTCGAAAAACCGCGTTTTGTCAAAGGCAGCATTCCGCCCTTGTCGCAAAGACAAAGTTATAGTTTTTAAGTCAATCGGCGCAAGAAAAAATCGAGAAAAAATGAAAAAAAATGACATAATTATCGAATTGGCTACTCAAATCATTGATAATGAGGCTAATGCAATCGTAGGACTGAAGGATAAAATCGGCGACGATTTCCGGAAAACGGTGGATTTGATCCTCGAAAACAAGGGCACCTTGGTGTTTTCGGGTATCGGCAAGAGTGCCATCGTCGCCCAAAAGATCGTCGCAACGCTCAATTCGACGGGCACCACGGCGGTGTTTATGCACGCTGCGGACGCCATCCACGGCGATTTGGGCATCGTCCGCGACGGCGACGTTGTGGTCATCCTGTCGAAAAGCGGCGAGACGCCCGAAATCAAGGTGTTGGTGCCGCTCATCAAGCTGAGGGGCAACAAGATCGTGGCCATGGTCGGCAATCGCCAGTCGTATCTGGCTTCGCAGGCCGACTACGTCCTCGACGTGACCGTCGACGAGGAGGCCATCCCGGGTAGCCTTGCGCCCACTTCGAGCACCACGGCACAACTCGTCATGGGCGACGTGCTCGCATTAATATTAATGAGGTGTCGCGGCTTCTCGACGGAAGACTTCGCCAAGTTTCACCCTGGCGGTGCGCTCGGCAAGCAGCTTTATCTGCGCGTCAAAGACCTGTATGTCAGGAATGAAAGGCCGGAAGTGGGCCCCGACGACAACCTCACCCGCGTCATCATCGAAATGACACACAAGCGCTTGGGGGCCACCGTGGTCAGCGACGGCAATACGATTTTGGGCATCATCACCGATGGCGACCTTCGTCGCATGTTGATGAACACGCCCGACATCGAGCATGTGAAGGCATCGCAAATCATGACCTCCAACCCGAAGACCATCGAGGAAGACGCGCTTGTGGTCGATGCCTTGCACAAGATGCGGCACAACAGCATCACGCAACTGCCCGTGGTTAAAGATGGCAAATATTTGGGAATCATTCATTTGCATGATATTTTGAAGGAAGGGATTTTTTAGTTGAGAGTTTAGAGTTGAGAGTTTAGAGTTGATAATTGATAATTGCGAATTTGAAGATGGAACTGAAAACGAAAAACTTGGTCAAGAAATACGGTCAGCGCACCGTGGTGAACAATGTCGACATCAAGGTTGAACAGGGTCAGATTGTCGGTCTGCTCGGTCCCAACGGCGCGGGCAAGACGACCACATTCTACATGGTGGTGGGACTCATCAAGCCCTATTCGGGCAAGGTCTTCCTCGACGATAAGGACATCTCCGGTCTGCCCATGTACAAGAGGGCGCAGGAAGGCATCGGCTATTTGGCGCAGGAGGCCTCGGTGTTTCGCCAGATGACGGTGGAAGACAACATCTATTCCGTCATGCAGTTCAAGAAAGGCATGAAAGAGCCTGAGCGACGGCAGAAATTGGAGGACCTGTTGGACGAGTTCGGCTTGCAGCACGTGCGCAAGAGCAAGGGCATCCAGCTGTCGGGCGGCGAGCGTCGGCGCACCGAGATAGCACGGGCTTTGGCCGTCGACCCCAACTTCATCCTTTTGGACGAGCCTTTTGCCGGCGTCGACCCCATCGCCGTCGAAGACATCCAACGCATCATCTTCAAGCTGAAAAAGAAGAACATCGGCGTGCTCATCACCGACCACAACGTGCACGAAACGCTCAGCATTACCGACTATGCCTACCTGCTGTTCGATGGCAAGGTGCTCAAGGAAGACGCACCCGAAAGGCTTGCCGAGGACGAACATGTCCGCGAAGTCTATCTCGGACAGAATTTCGTGTTCCACAAGAAGGAACTCTAATCTTCCATTTTGCCGGCGAAGAATACCGACATCAGGATGTAGACCATCATGATGAACGGCAACGCCACCCGTCCAATCACCACGAAACCGACAAGGGCGACGAGGAGGAAAATCCACCTGACCTCGTTGCCTTTCCATTTCGCCGACTTCATCTTGAACGAGAAGAAACGCAGGCGACTGACCATCATGAACGAAAACACCAAAGTGATGCCGAGGCAGGCCCAATAACCCAACGCGCCATCGGTGAGATGGCCGACTTGGCCGAGCGCCAAAGGCAAGGAGGCGACGAAGATGGCCATGCCGGGGGCAGGGAGGCCGCGAAACGAGGTCTTTTGCGTGTCGTCGATGTTGAACTTGGCCAAACGGAGGGCCGAAAACACCGGCAACAGAAACGCCAAGCAGGGCAACACACTGACGCCGAGCCAGACAACGGACGGCAAGTCGGACGCATGGCTCATCAGCCAAAACATGATGAAGCCCGGAGCCACGCCAAACGAAACCACGTCGGAGAGCGAATCCAAGTCGGCACCGATGGGCGAATGCGCATGGAGCAGCCGAGCGGCAAAGCCGTCCAAGAAGTCGAATAGACCCGCCACGAAGACCATCATGGCCGCCTTGACGGGCATACCCATGGCGATGAACAGGATGGAGAGGCAGCCCGAAACGAGGTTGCCGCAGGTGAGTAGGTTGGGAATGTGCTGCTTAAGTTTCATCTTGCTTTTTTATTTGCTGCAAAGGTAGATTATTTTTCGTGTCGCGCTACCCCATAACTGAGAAAAGACTTATTTTTGCAGGAAAATTGAAACGCACCCATGCAGCATCAGTCATACGCTTTAAGCCAAGTTTCGGAAATCGTCAATGGGACATTGACGGGAGAGGGCGCCGACCGCCGTATTTGCGACCTGCTCATCGACAGCCGCCACCTGATGGACTCGGGACAAGCCTTGTTTTTCGCCCTGACCAGTGCCCGCAACGACGGACACAAGTACATCAAGGAGCTGTACGACAAGGGCGTGCGTGCCTTCGTCGTGAAAAGGCTTCCCGAACAGGCACTCTCGGGTGCGACTTTCATCGTCGTCGACGACACGCTAAAGGCCTTGCAGACCCTTGCCGCCCATCACCGGCAGCAGTTCGGCATCCCCGTCATCGGCATCACGGGCAGCAACGGCAAGACCATCGTCAAGGAATGGCTCTACCAGATGCTCAGCCCCGACTACAACATCGTGCGCAGCCCGAAGAGCTACAACTCGCAGGTGGGCGTGCCGCTTTCGGTGTGGCAGATGAACGAACACGACGACTTGGCCATCTTTGAGGCCGGCATCTCCGAATCCGACGAGATGATGGCCTTGCAAGAGATCATCAGGCCCACCATCGGCGTGTTCACCAACATCGGGCAGGCCCACGACGAGAATTTCATCAACCGCATACAGAAGGCGGGTGAGAAACTCAACCTCTTTACCAAGGCCGAGTCGCTGGTGTATTGCATGGACTATTCCGAGATACAACACGTCATCATCCGTTCAGGGATGGCCTCAAAGGTGAGGCTGTTCACATGGAGCCGCAAGTTCGAGGATGCCGACTTGTTTGTGACGCAGGTGGCCAAGACCGACAAAAACGCGACGGTGGAGTGCGTCTACAAGGGCGAAAAGCAATCGTTTGCCATTCCTTTTCCCGATGACGCTTCTGTCGAGAACGCCATCCATTGCATCTCGGCTTGCCTGCTGATGGGTTATGCGCCTTCGCTGATCGCCGAGCGGCTGTCGGGCTTGACTTCCATCGCCATGCGCCTCGAAATCAAGGCGGGCATGAACAACTGCACCATCATCAACGACTACTACAACTCCGACGTCAACTCGCTGTCCATCGCCTTGGACGTGATGCGGCAGCAACACCAGCATCAGCGTCGCGTGGTCATCCTGTCCGATATCCTGCAAAGCGGACGCAACGAGATGGATTTGTACGCCGAAATCGCCCAGATGCTGAAGGCCAAAGACGTCGACGTGCTGATTGGCATCGGCGAAAGCATCTCGCGGCAGGCAAGCAAGTTCGACATGGAATGCCATTTCTATCCCAACGTGGCCGACTTCTTGGCGCATTTCCCCTTCTCGAAGTTCAACAACCAGACAATTCTGCTTAAGGGCGCTCGTGCTTTCGAGTTTGAGCAGATTGGGATGGAGTTGCAGGAGAAGGCGCACGAGACGGTATTGGAAATCAACTTTAACCATTTGGTCGGCAACTTGAACCATTTCCGCTCCAAGGTCAAGCCCGAGACCAAGCTCATGGTGATGGTGAAGGCCTTCGGCTATGGCAGCGGCAACCTTGAAGTCTCTAATGTGCTTCAATTCCATAACGTTGATTATCTGACCGTTGCCTTCGCCGACGAGGGCGTGGAGCTGCGTCGTGCGGGCATCAACCTGCCCATCATGGTGATGAGCCCGGAGGTGAACAGCTACGACAACATCATCAAGTATCACCTTGAGCCTGAGGTGTTCAGCTTCCGCAATTTGGAGTTCATCGAGAAGGCATTGCAAAACCAAGCCCTGCCCGAGGCGCATCCGCTCAACGTCCACATCAAGCTCGACACGGGGATGCACCGCCTTGGCTTCTCCAACGACGAGTTGCCAGAACTCATCCGCCGCATCAAGGCCAACCCCATGCTGCATGTGAAGAGCGTGTTTTCGCATTTGGCCACCGCCGACAATCCCGCTGAGGATGAGTTTACGTTGAGTCAAATCAAGAAGTTTGAAGAAGGTAGCAAAATCATCGTGGAGGCGTTTCCGCACAAGGTGTTGCGCCATATCCTCAACACGGCGGGCATCACACGCTTTCCGCAATACCAGTTCGACATGGTGCGCTTGGGCATCGGGCTTTACGGTGTACCCACTTGCGAGGCCGACAGGGGTATGTTGCAGCCCGTGGTCGCGCTCAAGACGACCATCAACCAGATCAAACACGTTCCGGCGGGCGACAGCATTGGCTACAACCGCCACGGTCGCGCCGAGAAGGACATGCGCATCGGCATCGTCCCGATTGGCTATGCCGACGGGCTTTCGCGTTTGCTCGGTAATGGCAATGGAAAGTTTTATGTGAACGGCCAGC
>FLNV01000766.1_pt1 | contig 26133 bp, 12 predicted proteins | sample 1140351 | NCBI WGS metagenome assembly FLNV01 (sample SAMEA3878207, study PRJEB12797) | bioreactor metagenome | biome: Moose rumen | place: Sweden | collected 2011-10
CACGTAGAGCAGCGTGACCAGTCCGCCGCCGCAGTCGTTGCTGCCCAGGCCGTACAGGCGGTCGCCCTCGATGTCGGGGCTGTAGGGCTGGCGCGTCCACGAGGCCACGGGCCTGACGGTGTCTATGTGGGCGTTGAGCAGCAGTGTGGGTCGCCGCTCGTCGTGGCAAGGGTCTGTCAGCCACAGGTTGTTGCCTAAGCGCTCGGGCTGCAGGCCCCATCCCCGTAGCTGCCACTCCATGAGGTCGGCGGCGGCCTGTTCCTCGCGGCTGTGGCGTGGTGTGGCGATCAGCTGGCGCAGCAGCTGCACATGGTCGGAAAGTTCACAATTCACAATTCCTAATTCTTAATTCTTAATTCTTAATTCGTCAACGCTATTGGTCAGGCAGACAAACTGCTCTATGCTGAGCTGTTCGGGGCGGCAGGTCATGATGTCCTGCTGGAACCACTCGGGCGGCGGCATGGTGGCAGGCGTGAAGAGCTGGCGCAGCGACCCGCGCAACATCTTGCGCCGCTGGCCGAAGGTGGTCTTGACCACGGTGCGGAAGAGCCGCTCGTCGCAGCCCAGGCTGCTGCGTGCGTTGCGCGTCATGCGTATGACGGCGCTCTTCACCTTGGGCGGTGGGTTGAACACATGCTCATCGACGGTGAAGAGCAGTTCGATGTCGTACCACGCCTGTATCAGCACCGTCAGCACTCCGTATGCCTTGCAGCCCGGCCGGGCCGCCAGCCGCTCGGCCACCTCGCGTTGTATCATACCCGTGCAGCATGGTATCAGGTGGCGGTATTCCAGCATGTGGAAGAATATCTGCGACGAGATGTCGTAGGGATAGTTGCCGGTCAGGACGAAGGGCTGCCCCTGGAACACACGGCTCAGGTCCATGCGCAGGAAGTCCTCGCCCAGGATGTTGCCGTCGAGCTGCGGGAAGTGGGCCTTCAGCCACGCCACGCTCTCGCGGTCTATCTCCACCACGCGCAGGGGGCGCTGTTTCTGGGCTAGGTACTGTGTCAGCACGCCCATGCCTGGGCCCACCTCAAGCACGGGCAGGCCGGGCATGGCATCGACGGTGTCGGCTATGCGGCGGGCTATGTCAAGGTCAACCAGGAAGTGCTGACCCAGGTTCTTTTTTGGTCTGACTTGTTTCATGGCTGCAAAGGTACGCTTTTTTTCGGAATTGGACAAGTCAAAAATTCCCCGCTGGCAGAAATTTTACCATCGACGGCGACGCTCCTCGCGCCGTTCCTGGTCGGTGCCCATGGTGTTCTTGCCTGCAAAGACGCTGAAGCGGTATATCAGCGACAGCATGCCATACTGGTAGATGGCATTGCCCATGCTGTCGCTGCGCATGAAGGCGGTCGGCGTTGACGTTGCCAAACCAACCGTTGTTCATGCCTTTCTTGACCGTCAGGTCGAGCACCGTCTCGTCCTCGCCGTCGTCAATGCCCGTCACGCGCGCCATGTCGCTCTTGCGTTCATACGACTTCACCTTGTCTATTATGTCGGTCGGTATGTTCTTCAGGGCCACTTCCTTGTCGTTCAGGAAGAACTCCTTGCCATCTACCAGTATCTTGTTGACGGTCTTGCCGTTGATGGTGATGTTGCCCTCCTCGTCCACCTTCGCCCCGGGCAGCAGCTTGAGCAGGGCCTCAAGCGTGGAGCCCTCGGGCACGGGATAGGCCGAGGCGTTGAACACGAGCGAGTCGCCGCTCACCTGCACCTTGGCCTGGGTGCCCACCACTTCCACCCCGCGCAGCACGGTCTCGTCCTCGCTCAGGGTGATGTATCCCAGGTCGGCCGTGCGGCCCTTGCGCTGCGCCAGGTCTATTGTCAGCAGCTTATCGGCATAGCCCACGAATGTTATCTTCAGCAGGGCTTTCGCCTTTCTGGCGTCTTTCAGGGTGAACACGCCGTCGGCATTGGTTGTCACGCCGTCTATCTGGACGCTGTCGGGCAGCGAGAGAAGCCTGACGGTGGCACCGGCCACAGCCTCGCTGTTCTGCTTGTCTATCACGGTGCCCGTCAGTCGCAGCTTGCCTTGGGCGTGGGCCAGGGTCACTGGCAGCAAAGCCAGCAGTGTCGGCAATAGCAGATGTCTCATTTTCGTTCTGTCTTGGTGTCTTGGTTTGTCTTGTGTGTTAAGTCTCTGTAGTTTTTGGGCTGCAAAGTTAGGTATTATCATCCGCATTGCAAAAAAATAATTGCAAGAAAATTTGGCCGTGTCGGGAAGTCTTCGTAACTTTGCAGCCCAAAATGTACGCTTTGCGAACAAGAGACAATACTCATTACATTATATATAACAACAAAAATGAAAAAAGGTATTCATCCCGAAAACTATCGCCCCGTCGTGTTCCGTGACATGTCCAACGGCGATATGTTCCTTACAAGGTCCACCTGCAAGACAACTGAGACGGTGGAGTTTGAAGGCGAAACTTACCCTGTGGTAAAAGTGGAAATCTCCAGCAGCTCGCATCCTTTCTATACGGGCAAGAGCAAGCTTGTCGATACCGCTGGACGCGTCGATAAGTTCATGAGCCGCTACGCACGGGCTGCACGCAAATAATATTGCTGAGGACAACCGTAGAAAAAAGACTGCGCTGAGGGGTAGTTGCATATACCCTGGCAGCGCAGTTTTTTTTTCTTTTCCATCACAAAGGCAAGCAAACGACACAAAGACAAATGGTCATGAAGAAACTTATCACGCTAATAGCCTGCGCCGTTGCCATGGCAGCCATGACCACCGGCTGCGGTGGGGGCGACGACAATGGACGGGGCGACAACGGCTCTGGTGGAAACAACACCAACAACACCAACCGTAACGACATCTCGCAGGAACCGGCCCTACAGCGCCTTGAGTTCCCCAAGGTGAAGGGCGGTTCGAGCCGCGTCATCATACACGCCCTGGACGACCGCTTCGGCATAAACTACTCGGTGGAGTGGGACACGCAGAAGCGCTCGCAGCGCTGGTCGTGCTATCAGATGTATGCCGACAACCGCAAGAGCAACACGTCAAGATACTACGGCGACCCGCAGTACCCATTCGACCCGGAGCTGAGCGTGGGCGAGTATTTCAGCTTCGACCCCTACTGGGGCTCGGGCTATGACCATGGTCACATCTGCCCGTCGGCAGACCGGCTCTACTCACGCGACGCCAACGTGCAGACCTTCTATCTGACCAACATGCAGCCACAGCGCAATGCCTTCAATGCCGGCATCTGGGCGAAGATGGAAGGGCAGCTGCGCACATGGCTGACGGACAAGTCGCCTAAAACCGACACCCTATACGTGTGCAAGGGCGGAACCATCGACCCCACTGACGAGGTGCCGAACCCGCTACGCGAGACGCTCAGCAGCGGTCTGCTGGTGCCGCGCTACTTCTTCATGGCGCTGCTTATGAAGAACTCGTCTGGATATAAGGCGTTGGGCTTCTGGGTGGAACACATCAATGCCGACCATTCGGGCGACCCGCTGGCCGACTATGTGGTCAACATCGGCGAGCTGCAGACCAAGACCGGCATTGACTTCTTCTGCAACCTGCCAGACGATGTGGAGAACCATGTGGAGAACCTGCCCGTGGCACAGGTCAAGACCGCGTGGGGACTGAGGTGAGCACACCGTTCCGACGTGACGGTTTGTAACGCAACGCAGGGCCTCCGCACAAAACTGTGTGGGAGCCCTGCGTATTCTATGTTAAAATCCGAACGAATTTTGTTGTTCATTACGACCTTTTTCCGTAACTTTGCGCCCGAAAAAACGAAACAGACATGAAAGTAATGAAATTTGGCGGAACCAGCGTGGGTTCCGTAGAGAGCATACTAAACCTGCAGCGCATTGTAGAGGCTGTGGAAGAGCCCGTGGTGGTGGTGGTGAGCGCCCTGGGCGGCATTACCGACCAGTTGCTGCGTACCGCCCGTCTGGCCGTGAACGGCGACGAGGGCTATCGTGCCGAATATGAGTCGATGTGCCACCGCCACCACCAGATGGTGCAGGCCGTCATAGCCGACCAGGAGCGGCGCGAGCGGCTGGTGGACGAGCTGGACCAACTGTTGAGCGAGCTGGGCAGCATATACCAGGGTGTCTTCCTGATACGCGACCTGAGCCCCAAGACCGAGGCTGCCATCGTCAGCTACGGCGAGCGACTCAGTAGCCGCATTGTGGCTACGCTCATCAGCGGAGCCGGGTGGAAAGACTCGCGGCAGTTTATCAAGACCGAGCACAAGCATGGCCGCCAGCAGCTCGACAGCGACCTGACAGCCATGCTCGTCAAGGCCGCCTTCTCGGGCGAACAGCGCGTGGTGGTGCCTGGCTTCATCTCGCAGGACAAGGACACGGGCGAGACGACCAACCTGGGGCGCGGAGGCTCAGACTACACCGCCAGTATCATAGCCGCCGCACTCGGGGCAGACGTGCTGGAGATATGGACCGACGTAGATGGCTTCATGACGGCCGACCCGAGGGTCATACCCACAGCCTACACCATACAGGAGCTGTCGTACGTCGAGGCCATGGAGCTGTGCAACTTCGGCGCAAAGGTCATCTACCCGCCTACCATCTACCCCGTGTGCGTGAAAAACATACCCATCAGGGTGAAGAACACCTTCAACCCCACCAACCCGGGCACCATCATACGCGACCACATAGAAAACGACCGCAAGCCCATCAAGGGCATCAGCAGCATCTCTGGCACAACGCTCATCACCGTGGCCGGACTGTCGATGGTGGGTGTCATCGGCGTCAACCGCCGCATCTTCACCACACTGGCCGAGCACGGCATCTCCGTCTTCATGGTCAGCCAGGCCTCGTCAGAGAACTCCACCTCAATAGGCGTGCGAGACGAGGACGCAGCACAGGCCGTAGAGGTGCTCAACCAGCAGTTCAGCAAAGAGATAGAGACAGGCGCCATGTTCCCCATGCAGGCCGAGAGCGGCCTGGCCACCGTAGCCATCGTGGGCGAGAACATGAAGCACACACCCGGCATAGCAGGCAAGCTATTCGGCACGCTCGGACGCAGCGGCATATCCGTCATAGCCTGCGCACAGGGAGCGTCTGAGACAAACATCTCGTTCGTCGTTGAGAGCCGCCTGCTCCGCAAGTCGCTCAACGTGCTGCACGACTCGTTCTTCCTCTCCGAGTACAACGTGCTCAACCTCTTCATCTGCGGCGTGGGCACCGTGGGCGGCAATCTGATAGAGCAGATACGCTGCCAGTACCACGAGCTGATGGACAAGCGCCGACTGAAGCTGAACGTCGTTGGGATAGCCTCCAGTCGGCACGCCATCTTCACCCGCGACGGCATAGACCTGGACCGCTACCGCCAACTGCTCGACCAGAGCGAGCCAAGCAACATAGACCGACTGCGCCGCGAGGTTATAGGCATGAACATCTTCAACTCGGTGTTCGTGGATTGTACAGCCTCGGGCGAGGTTGCTGCGCTCTATCAGGACTTCCTTGAGCACAACATCTCCGTCATAGCAGCCAACAAGACGGCTGCCTCTGGCCCATACGACAGCTATCTGCGCCTGAAGCAGACGGCGCTACAGCGCGGCGTGAAATACCGCTTCGAGACCAACGTGGGAGCCGGACTGCCCATTATTGGCACCATAGGCGACCTGCGCGCCTCGGGCGACAAGGTGCTGAAGATAAAGGCTGTGCTGAGCGGTACGCTCAATTTCATCTGCAACGAGCTGGCCCACGACGTACCGCTCTCCGTGGCCGTGCGCCATGCCAAGGAACTGGGCTACAGCGAGCCCGACCCACGTGTGGACCTGTCCGGTCTGGACGTGCTGCGCAAGATAGTAATACTCTCGCGCGAGGGCGGCTACCGCGTTGAGCAGAGCGATGTCCGTCTGGAGTCGTTCCTGCCCAAGGAATACTTCGACGGCACGGTGGAACAGTTCTGGCAGCAACTGCCGCAGCTTGACGAGCCCTTCCGCCAGCGCTGCCAGCAGCTCCGCGCCGAGGGCAAGCGCCTGCGCTATGTGGCCACTATGGACCACGGCCAGACCTGTGTGCAGCTTGAGGCCGTGGGAGAGCAGCATCCCTTCTACCAGCTTGAGGCCAGCAACAACGCCGTCATGCTCACCACCGAGCGCTACCGCGAGTTCCCCATGGTCATACAGGGCTACGGTGCCGGTGCCGGTGTCACCGCCGCCGGTGTCTTCGCCAATATCATGTCCATAGCCAACATCTGAGTTAATATATACCCAAGTAGATGAGCGCCCATGTCGTGCGAACTAAAAGCAGAAAAGCCCGCGAAGGGCTTTTCTGCTTTTAGGTTTTGAAGCGTGAGATTTTATCGTTTTACTATCACAATCTTTCTGCCTCCTACGATATAAACACCTGCCGGGTATGGCCAGTCTGTCAAGCTGCCCACAGACACCTGTCGGGCCACCTGCCTGCCGTCTGGCGTGAACACATCTACGAGCTGCTGCGACTCCGCCAAGGCAGACAATCCCGTTGTCAGGTCGGCCACACACGTCACATCGTGAGCAGGCATGGTGTCATACTGTCCCTCGTGTATCCATCCGTGGAAGTCATAGCCGTCGTCGGCCGTGTAGTCGCGCAGCACGAAGGGTGCACCGTAGGCTACATGGTCGCGTGCCCACTCCTGTCCTCCTACTATGTATATAATGTCATAGAAATTGACTGCAAACTGTGCTGTGAGTTGTGTGTTGGCGTTTAGAGTGAAAGTGTATGACATGTCTGTTGAGACAATGGTCTCGCCCTCGGCCCAACCTTCAAAATGATAACCCTCGTTGGCAGTGGCGGTGACGGTGACGATCTGGCCTGCCTCAAATGTGCCTTGGTCTCCCCCGACATAGCCCATTGCGGGGTCTGCCGTAGTGACAGTGAGGGTAAAAGCCTGATAGACGGTGGCCTGAACGGCCACGTCTGTCAGGTCAACGGCCACGCCACCCTGCGACAGGATGATGTTGGTAAGAGCCAGTTCATACTGACCGAAAGGAACGGTCTCGTCGGCTTTCACGTTGACGGCGAGTACCTGTCCGCTGCTTGGCGGCAGGCTCAGCCCATCGAGCGAATAGACGCGTATGCCGTAGCGTCCATCGGCAGTAATACCAACAGAATAGGAGTATGCCTGTTCTTCCAGTATGCCACACAGCTGTGTCTGCTCGCTCTTGGTTGTTCCCTGCACGGCGAAGCCTTCAGGCAGTGCAATGTCCATCTGGAAAGCTTCCAGACTGGCATCGTTGGTCATGTATATTTCCAGTTGTGTTGTCTCTCCAGGCTGCAGTTTGAGGTCGGCAGCGCTGAAGCTGACAGAGGCACTGACCGACGCAGACATTAGCAGCGCGGCTATAAACGGTATCTTTCTCATTTTATCTTTTACAGTGTTAGGTTAATAATCAGTATGGCATCATTGATGGTCACTCGTCCGTCGCCGTCCATGTCGGCTGCCGTCGGGTTGAAGTTGTCTGGCTGTGTGCCGAAGGTAGCGCTGATGGTGATAGCGGCATCGTTGACGGTAATGCGTCCATCGCCGTCGGCATCGCCCATCAGCACGTTAGCTATGTGCAGAGTGACAGGAGAGCTGGGCAGCCCCACGACTTCCTGCGACTGGAATGTAAGCGAGTAGTCCTCGACATCATACTCGGTGTCGGTGAGCCGTTCATAGACTCTGAAGGTGATGTCATCGCCCGACATGCGGTTGCTGCGTATTCGCAGATAGCCGTAAGTAGCGGTCTGTCCGTCATTCTCAGAAGTCTGTACCGTAGCCACGCCTCGGCACTGGCCGCCGCAGAAGGCGGCTATCTCGTAACCGGCCAAGTCAGCCACGGGCCTGTTGTTCAGCTTGAGTGTGACGTAGGCCGTCATGTCATATTCCCATTGGTATGGGTCGCACTGCCAGTGTTGCTCCTGTGCGAGGGTGGTGTCAGTGCCTATGAGGCAAAGCAGCAGCAGTATTGCCAAGTATTTTATTTTTTGTTTCATCTTTCAATCTTTAATCTTTAATCTTCAATGTTATCTGTTCTGTGCCTTTATCACTTTCTCATAATAGACATTGCCATTGTTCTGCACTATGGCCACCACATAGACACCTGCGGGAAGCATGCTCACGTCTATGCCATCGTCGTCGTAGCCATCGTGGCTGACGTTGACGGCTCCGCCGCCCGAGAGTACCTTTACGCTCTTGATGTCGTGGATGGCTCCGCCGATGTAGAGGCGACTGCGCAGTGGCTTGGGATAAATGACATAGTCGGCGGACAGCTGTGGTGTGTCGATGCCTGTGGCATCTCCGATGTGCAGCATGAATGGCTGGCTGTATGTGCCCTCCTGCTGCCCGCTGAAGAGTACCGACTCGCTGATGTCGCGAGTTTCACCTGTGGCGTTCTCGTATGCCATGAAGGTAACAGTCTGCGGTGCGCTGATGACACCGTGTATGGTCAGGAAGAGCAGTCCATCGACATAGCGTCCTATGCCACGGCACTGGCCGTCGCAGAATGCCCCCACAGTGTATGTCCCGTCAGGCACGGGATGCTGCTGTGCGTCCACCACACGCCCCACGAGTGTCATGTTGTCAGGATAAGCATGTGCGTCATAGGTCCATGGCACCGCCTGAACGACCGGTTCGGCCGCGCGGCTGTTCTGCGTGACGGGGAACACACGCTGAACCGGGTAGGTGAAGGTGACGGGATTGGCAGCCTGGTACATGAATCCCTGTCCTGGGTTCATGTTGCTGATGGTGCCTATCCACTGTGTGCCAGTGTAAATGGCGAAATTGTCGATGGTCTTGATGATGTCGTTGGGGGCTGGTGTAAGTAGCGAGAGTGCGTCGCCTATGGTATTGCCTCTGACTGGCACGTAGCCTATCCAGTTCCATCCTTGGTGTAGCGCGACGGGAGTGTTCTCAGGCTGGCTGGCCCTGCCGCTCCACAGCTGTGCCACGTTCTGTGTGACCTTCAGCTTGTAGCCCTCGGTGGGGCTAAGTGTATTCAGGTTGCCTGTCAGACCATAGACGGGGTCGTTGATAAGCTCGTCGGTCTGTCCGACCAGCCGTTCTGTCACATCGGCTATTGGCTGTAGGAAAGAGCGTGCGTCGAGCCATTCATTGTCAGAGAGGTTTGACGACACCCAGTTCCACCCCTTAGCCAAGTCAAGTTGCAGGTCGATGCTGTCTGTCAAGGTCACACGGAAGAGCTGGGACGGCTCAGAGTAGCAGCCTCCCGAGACGATGGCGGCGAAATAGATGCCGTCCTCGGTAGGCGTGAAGCGCTGCTCCGTGGCATCCTCAATGGGAGTGCCATCCTCGCGGAACCACTGTGTGTGTTCGGCCGAGGATACCAGTGTGCAGATGTCCTCTATGGTGACGGTAGGAGCCTCCAAGCGCGGGCGAATAGACAGGTTGATGACAAATGTGCTGTCGCACATGAACTCGTTGCTCTCAGAGTAGTGGTAAAGACCTGTCTCGGCATACTCCACGCCGTGGAATACGAACGTCTCGCCGTCGCACACCTCCACGTTGAGTGTATCCGGCAAGGGGCGCACCAGCACCTTCTGCAGCGACAGTTCGAAAGCCTTGCTGAAGGTCAGACCGCCCCGGTCGGTGGTGCTAAGGCGTATCTTGTATATACTGTCGGTGGCGCACTTGAACTGCTGTTTTGCCTGCAACTGTGTGCCTTCTATCTGGAACAGGTCGTTATGGATGGCACCGTCGCCCTCGGCCAGGGCGTAGGTGAAGATGCCGTTTTCTTCGGTGTCAACTGAAGAGATCTCAGCTATGAAGCCCTCGGGCTGTATGTCGTCCTGGAAGGTGGTCGTGGAGAGGGCAATGTCCGTTGGTGCCACGTTGTTGTTCAGCACCACGTCGGCCTGCTCCTTCAGCGGCTCACGGTTGCCCACGTTGTCCTCGGCCAGCGAGTAGAACTCATAGCTGCGGCCTGGCTCGGTCTCGATGGTCAGCACGCTGTCGGGCTTGCAGACGGCATACTCCTCGTAGGTGCCGAACTGGTTGGCCAAGTAGAGATACACCTGCTTTACGCCCGAGCCGTTTTCATCGTCGGCAGCCTCGAACTTCAGTCGATAAGTGGTGGGGGACTCGACGGGTGAACCGTCGAGTACGGTGACACGGCTGGTGGGCATACCGGCATCAACGACGTTCTTCCAGCGGTTTGTGGGGATGGTGTCGTTCTGGTCGAACACGATGTTGGCCTGAATGCTGACGGTGTCGCCGGTCTGCATGGTGCTCACAGGTTTGATGCTGAAGCGCACGAAGCCCTCACCCACATGGGTCGAGTCGTTCACGGGCAGCATGCCGCGGTCGCTCTGCCAGGGGGCGAAGCCCGACTCTGGGTCAATACTCGAGAACTTCCAGAAGGCTTGTTTCTTCGTCACGTCGAGACCGGCAATGAGGTCCACGTAGATGTTCATCGTATCTACGAGATTGAGTCGGTTCTGATAGGTGTTCGAAGCTTTCTCCATCTCCCACGACATGTTGGCGAAGCCGTAGCCGCCCAGTGTGAAATCCTTCATCAGCTCCTTCTGCTGGAAGTCGAAGCGCACATCTACCCGCTGTGCGTTGGCCGTGGCAAACGCCGGGTCGTTCTCGAAGTAGATGGTGTAGTTCAGCACATCGTTAATACTCACCCATTGCAGGGAGTCGAAGCCCTGCGGACCTATAATCTCGTTCGGGTCCACTGAGGTCTGGCCTGCAAAATCGGTGGAGTCGCCAGGCTCCTCATGCGGGTCGCGCTGGGTAGGCTTCTGGTCGCCTTGATTGCATTGCACATTATCATCAGATGTCTGCGCAGCAAAAAGCGATGCTACCACAAACAGACCAGCGGCAATTATCGTTAATTGGTATTTCATGATCGGAAAACTTTAATTGTATGATTAAAACTTGTGTGTATAGCCCCAGTACGAGCCGAAAGTGACGTTATATCCCTTTTCGCGTCCGGCTCCCCCCGAGACGTTGCCGTTGAAGCCACCGTTTTTCGACCATCCACCACTGGCGCTACCGTACCCGTAGCCTGCGCTGCCATTCACGCCGAAACCATCTCCGCCGTTCTGACTGTTATATGTGTTCCAGTCGAAATTCACACCTCCGTTTACATTACCAGCACCACCGCTGACATTTCCGCGTAGGCCTACATTCCATCCGTAGGTGGGGTCAGTGCCAGCTCCGCCACCAGCGTTCCAGTCCTTGGCCCATCCGAATACTGGCGAAAACTCTCCGCCAATATAGAAATTGCCATCCGAATCCCAGCCGGCATTGATGCTTCCACATACACCAACGCCTACAGCAAAGCATCCTCCCGCATTACCGTCTGGTAAAATACCGCAAATCCAAGGATGGCGTTCGCAGAAGTCACTTCTTTTGTCGTCACACGACAGCCCGAGCGGGTCGAGGTAGAATGTCGGTGCGTTAACTACATAGGAATAGTCGTTCATACCATTAATGTAGCGCATGGGATCTTTTTGCATAAACCGTCCCAGGTCAGATTGCATGTTTCTGGCACGATAGTAGTAGGTGCCGGTCTCAGTGTCATACTCGCGGCCAGTGAACAGAATATTGTTGCCGATGCTTGACTGTTCGGTATGGATTCCTTGTGCATCGATGAATGATGGTTTGCCATAGGCATCGTAGGCCGTACGTTCCGTCGTTTTCCCTTGTGCATCAGTAACGACGACTGTAGAGCCAAGCTGGTCTGCAGTGTAATAATAGGTAGCAGCGGCGGCATTCTGCGCCACTACATTATCAAGATGTGAAGCCACAACATAAGTCTTAGTTGCATCTCCATTGGTTGACTCTATCATCTGTAGGTGGTCATAATAATAGTATGTGTCGCCCTTTGCCACTCTGCGTCCCAGTGCGTCATACTTATACTCGGTGGTACCAGTCATCGAGAGATGGTTGTTGAAATCATAGGCATACTTGTTGCTGGCATCGCGGAGGAGGTTGCCGTTCTCATCATATTCTGGCGTGAAAGCCTGCGGCCCGGTGATGCTGGTATAGGCATTTACATTGTTGGTGGTGTAAGTGGTGGCAACGCCATTCTCCAGCATCTTCACGCGGTTGCCGAGGAGGTCGAACTCGTAGGACTTATCGACGGTGGTGCCGCGGCGGAACGAAGTGAGCTGGCCAATGACATCGTAGCCATAGCTTTCGGTGCGGTTGCCGTCAAGCAGGTCACGGCGCTGCGTCATGTTACCGTTGGCATCGTAATCCATTTCGAGACTCATGATGTCATGGTCGGCCTTGATGCTTGCAAGCCATCCGTTGTCGTTATAGCCATACTCAGTGGTGATGCCGTTGGCGTAGGTCTGACTTGTCTTCTGTCCGGCGGCATTGTAGGTCATCGTCACCACCTCGTCGCCGTTCTGCAGGATGCTGGTGATGAGGTTGCGGGCGTTAAGCTGCTCCACCACCTTCATGCCAGAGGGATAGGTCAGGGTGCGCTTGCCGGCAGCAACATCGTAGCTATAAAGGGTAGAGCCCCCTCCAACTCCCCCTGAAGGGGAGAGAGTCTCTGAGAGGAGGCGGCCGGCGCGGTCGTAGGTGAAGTTGACGGTGGCATCCTTGTTGACGGCAGAGAGCATGCGGCCGATGCCATCGTAAGTGTAGCGGTCGGTGGTGCCGTCGGGATAGGTCTTAGCCAGCAGGTTACCCAACTGGTCGTAGGCATACTTGAACTCACGACCGGCCCTGTCCTTAGACGTTATGATTCGTCCCAGTTCGTCGTACGAATATTGCAGCGAGAGGCCGTTGGCAAAGCTGATGTCGGTGTTGCGGCTGATAGCATCGTATGTGTATGTCGTAGCATTTCCTTTGGCATCAATAGCCTTTATCAGGTTGCCATTAGCGTCGTACTCAAACTTTGTTTCTGCTCCGAGTGCATCGGTATGCGTAAGTTGCTGGTTCAACGAGCTATAACTATAGCTCGTTACCGAACCTTTGGCATCGGTGACGGTGAGAAGGTTGCTGTTGCCATCGTAAGCATATGTCGTGGTGGCACCCGAAGGCAGGGCCTCGGTGGTGCGGCGGTTCAGCGCGTCGTAGGTGTAGGTCATTGTGCGGTCGAGGCCGTCGGTGACGGTGAGCCTGTTGCCGTTTCCGTCGTAGGTGTACTTGGCTATGATGCCCAAGTTGTCGCTCACCTTACTGATACGGTCAGCCTGATCGTAGAAGTAGTTTAGTGTGTTGCCGTTGGGTAGGAACGCGGTGGTAAGATTACCCTTTGCATCGTAGTCGTAAGTGGTGCGCTCTCCTGCCTCGTTGGTTATGGAGTGCAGTTTGCCTTTCTCGTTCCACTGCTGTGTGACGACTCCGCCCTCGGGATTTGTCACAGAGATAAGCTGTCCTTTCCCGTCGTAGCTGAGTGTGTAGGTGCCACCACGTGGGTTGACCACAGAGCGCACGTTGCCCAGTGCATCGTATGTATAGGCTGCCACCTGGTTTTTTGCGTCACGCACGCGCACAATGTTGCCCACCTTGTCGTAGCTGACACTGGTGGTGTTGCCCAGCGCATCGGTCTGGCTGACGAGGTGCCCGGCAGCGTCATACTTATACGATGTGGTATTGCCCGCAGGGTCGGTGGCGGATGTGATGTTGCCACACTGGTCGTAGGCGTAGTGTATGGTGTGTCCTGCAGCGTTCATGACGCTGGCCATTGTGCCGTCGGCGTTGTATGTGGTACGTGTCACGCCGCTGTTGGCATCGGTGTTGGTTAACAGCCAACCTTTGTCGTTGTAGGTAAAGGCGTTGCTGAAGCCCAGTGGTCCACTGAAGGCGGTAAGGTTTCCCTTGACGTCGTATGTGAAACGGAACTGGTTTCCATTCTTGTCTTGGAAAGCCGTGACCTGATTGAAATCGGTGTCGTAGGTGTAGCGTTCGGTATTGCCCAGTGCGTCGGTCATGGAGAGCATGTTGCCGCGGTTGTCATAGGTATAGGAGGTAACGTTTCCGTTGGCATCGGTGCGTCGCACCACGTTGTCATTGTCGTCGTACTCCAGTTTCGACTGTATGCCGCAGCAGAGGCCCACCTTCTCGACAACACGTCCCTTGTCGTCCCAACGGTAATAGCTGTACTGATCCTTCGGTTCGGTATAGTCAATGAATACCGTCTTGTCGCCATCGTAGCGGATAGACTTGTCGCTGACGTCCGTCTTCAGGCGGCTGCACATGCCGGCCGTGTTGTAGGCTATCATGGTTTTGTGGCCGTTGGCATCGGTGATGGTCTCAAGGCGGTTGTTGTCGTCGTAGGCATAGACCGTGCTGTTGCCCATGGCATCGGTGCGCTTGCGCAGACAGCCTTTGCTGTTGTACTCATAGCTTATGCTGCCCTGATGGAACGACGCACTGGCCCTGGTCAGCATTCCGTTGGTATAGCTGAGCGTGATGGTATGCCCCACCGCGTCCTTGATCTGCGTGAGGAGCGTGGCCTCTCCCTCTGCGGTGTAGGTCAGCTCAGTGCGGTTGCCGTTGCGGTCGGTGATGGCAGTCAGCCTGCGGTGCTGGGGATTGGCGAAAGTGTAGGTTGTGCCGTCCTTGGCACGGATGGTGTATGTGTTGTCGTGATACGACAACATACTGAACACGCCGACAGGAGCTACATAGTCAGTGCCGTAGCGCTTGTATGTGTCACCGCGTCCGTCGCCCTGCTCTATAGTGACGTTACCTGCGTCATCGACGCTGTAGCGCATCTCGTAGCCCAGGGAGAAGCCTAGGCCGTAGCCATAGTTTGTGGCGTATGCCGAGCTGTTGTAGTAGAAGCGCAGCGACATGGGCATGGCCGTGTTCTGTGTCTGCATGTCAGTCTGTCCGAAGAACAGCACACCGTTGTAGCTGTTCACCCACAGGCCATTGGGGCCTGCTATCTTCGGGTGGACTATGTTCTGTGCTGTGGCCGCACCGAATGTGCAGCCCAGCAAGCAGAGAATGGTTATTATCTTATGTTTCATAGTTGTTGACAATTTCGTTATTTTACAATATATACCGTCATGTAGCTGGTGCCGGCATGTTGCTCCATGAAGAAGTTGATGACCTTCTGTGTGCCTGGTGCTATGGAGATATAGCCGAAGCGGTCGGCCTCGTAACCTTCGGGCACCAAGTGCAGCTCGCTGCTGGCGTTCTTGAAGTCACCAACGGTCTTGCCGAGGTATGAGCCACGCGACTTAATCAGGATCTCCTTGATCTGGATGTCGTTGGTGCCGCCATTGGCAAAAGCAATGGAAACTGGCGAGTGGCTGCCGCTATGAACGACACGCGGAGCATCTATCTTGATACCGAGCTTGCTCTGTACGCCAGGAATGACGTGGAAGCCTTGCGGCAGCGTGGCCTGAGTGCCGTTGGGCAGCTCGGACACCACATCATAGACACCAACATCGGCATTACGGAGGTTGAAGGTGACTCCCGCAGAGGTCTGGTCGTGGAATGCGACACGCTCAGCTGGTATTATCTTCTGCTCGGCAGCCAGATGGAAGTCCATGATGCTGTCGAACATGGCACCCTTAATCTCTGTTGAAATCCAGCCGTCGGTACCACCCTCTGTCATGCTGAGTGTGGTGGCTCCGAAGTTGATGCGACTGGCTGTGAGGGTCATGTCAGACAGGTTCCACTCCGAACCACCGTCCAAGCTGAAGGCATAGCCGTCGTTGTTTACCACAGAAGAGTTGTCTTGAGCCAGTATATAGTAGCGTCCGGCCGTGGCCTTGGGCAGTATGACGCTCTGCTCGCTATTGTCAACTGCAAATGATGCGAAATCGTACTTAGCCGTACTGGGTACCGTCTCGTAGCTGACGTAGAGTCCGGCAGAGGTGTTCTCGTCGTGCCGTAGATTGAAGCCAACGGTCTGCGAGCTGGATGTCTCACCAACGTCAATCTTGTAGTAGCCGCAGGTGTTGACACTTTCAGTCTGCTCCAGCGAGAGCGACTTGAAGCGCACCTCGCTGTTGCTGTAGCTGATGGCGACATTGTTCTCCTCGCTCACCTCGGGGATGCTGCGTGTGGAGTTGGTTTTCACGATGAAGTAGTACTTGCCCTCCGGCACATTCACCACGCGTCCGGTAGCCTCGCGAATGATGTCGCCGCCGGCCTCAATGTTGACACGCCCGGTAACGACACCCACCTGTATGTCGGCGGCATCCCACTGCTCGTCCTTCGACAGGTAGATGACATCGCGCAGCGTACCCGTGGCGGCATACTGGCCGGTGTTCTCAATGCGGTAGTTCAGCGTTATGTTCTCGCCGGCAGTAACGAATGTGGGCGACTCAAGCTTGGCAATGGCCAAATCTACGGGGCGCTCCTCTACGGGATAGATTTGTGCGACGCGCCCACGGCTCACGTTGTTCTGCTCGTTGCTCTCATAGACAGCATCGGTGGCATCGGCTAAGGCAAAGACAAGATAATTGCCGCTGATGCCTTCGGGCAGGGTTACCGTCACGGTGTCGGTGTAGTCTTGGCCTGGCTGTAGCACGCCGCTGTGCGAAGAGCTACCTATGCGTGCCGCGTTGTTCTTGCTGAATGTAGCATTCTGCGAGAGGTAGTACTCCGTCACCCATCGCCCCTGGCGCGTGGCCACATCGCCACTGTTGGCAACGGTGCAGATGAGCTGTGCCTCCTGACCGGCAGTAAACTCCTTGTCACACTCCAAAGCCGAAACCGTAAGGTCGGGCAGCGGTGCACAGGCAATGGTCACTGGCACGGCCTTGTAGTTATTTGATGTCTCGCGCTCAGAGACGGAACTGTAGGCGTTGGTGCGGAAGATGAGGTACCTGTTGCCATTGTACTTGTCGGCAACGGAGAGACTGGTCTTGTATTCAGCCGTTTCGCCCTGCTTCAGCGAAGCCGTGCGCTCGTTGGAGAGCAGCACATCATTGCTGTCGTAAGATGCATCGTCTGAGAGATAGACGGCACTGACAAACGAGCCGGCATCGGCGTTACCCTGATTGGCAACCGTCCACTTGGCAGTGAATTCCTCAGAGGTGGTCAGTTCGTCGGGAACCGAAACAGTCTTGACAGTCAGGTCGGCATACCGCCGCTCTGCTGGTGAAGAACCGACCGCGAGCTGTCGCACCACGAAGTTGTTCTCCTTGTTACGTTCGGAGATAGAGTGGTTCACGTCGGCCACGAAGATAAGATACTTCACACCGGTGTGCTGCTCCGAGATGTTGAGCAGGCACTCGTAGCTGACGCTGCCGCTTGGAGCCAGCGAGCGTGTCACCTTGGAATAGAGAGCCGCGTCGTTGGCACTCAACGTAGCGTCGTCGCTCAGATAGACTGTAGAGAGGAAAGCGCCGGCCTCCAGGCCTCCACTGTTTGTCACGCGCCATGTGGCGGTGAAGTCGGTGGCGGCAGTGACCGTTGAGGGCACGTCGATAGCGGCAGCCGCCAGTTCCGGGCGTTCGGTGGTGCCTGGTGTGGGATCGGTGTCTGGGTCGGTGCCCGGGTTTGAACTGTTGCCAGAACTGTTCTTCACGAAGTCAAGAGCCAGGCTTCGGCTGTTGTTGCCCTCTGAGAGTTCTGAGACCGTATTGTCGATGTCTGCCCGCACGATGATATACTTGTGGCCATAGTTCATGTCGGGAATGTTGAGCGTAGTCTGGTAGCTCGTACTCGTGCCGGCCTTCAGCAGAGCCACGAACTGCGTGGCAAGCAGCGCGTCGTTGCTGCTCGGCGTGTCGTCGTCGGAGAGGTATATGCCCACCATCGACGGCACAGCATCTGTGGTTCCTGTGTTGGCACATGTCCAGCTGAGCGTGAAGTCGGTGCTGGTGGCAATCTTGTCCGACGTGGTTGAGGCGGCGGTGACGGTCAGGTCGATGCCCTCGGGTACCGGTGCCGGTTCGCCCTTGGCAATGGTAATGGCCACGGCCCTGTAGTTGTTGGCCTTCGTCTCTTCGTCGAGGTTGCCCGTTATGTCAGCCCGGAAGATGAGGTATTTCTGTCCCTCGTACTGGTCGGCAATGCAGAGGTGGCTCTGGTAGTCGCTCTTTGCGTTTTGCTTCAGGTTGGCAGTGCGCTGGGTGGCTAACAGTATGTCGTCGGCACTCCACAGCTCGTCGTCAGACAGGTATATGCCACTGGTGAAGGCACCAGCGTCGGCGCTGCCGATGTTCGAAAGTGTCCAGTTGGTGGTGAAATACTGCGAGGTGTTCACCGTCTCGGGAGCCTTGGCGAAAGTGACTGTCACATCGGGCCACACCTCTGGTGCGTCAGGCTTGGCGAGTGACACGGCCTGCGAAGCGGTGTTGTTGCCCTCGTCGCTCTCCTCCACATCACGCCCGTTGTCGGCTACGAAGATGAAGAAACGGCGTCCGTAGTAGCTGTCTTTCAGGTAGAAGTCGGCCTCGACGTCTGCTGTCTCGCCAGCGGCGAGCGAAGCCACCTTCTGCGAATAGACGGCCACGTCGTCGCTGCTCCATGTAGCATCAGCAGACAGATATACCGTAGTATGGAATCCGGCCGCAGCGGCGTTGCCTGTATTGACAACGGTCCAGCGTGCCGTCTGGTATGTTGAGGTCATGGCCTCTGCCGGGGCCGTGGCACCCTTTACAGTCAGGTCAGGCTTTGGTGTAGTGCTGACAGGCCGCGTGAAGAAGTTGCACCAGCGGTCCAGCTTGTTTGACGTGTTGTTGTCCTCCGACTCCTCCTGTAGCTTCGCGTCGGCATCGGTCCTGACAAAGACATACTGCAGGGCATCGAGTGCGGTGCCGTATGGAACGGTCAGGGTGCCGTGCAGCACTTTCTCGCTGCCCGAGGCTATGGCGAGGTCGTTGGTGATGGTGCCAAGCAGTCTGGCATTGGCCCCCGACTCCGTGGCTGCTGCATAGAAGGCACTGGCTATACTGGTGTTCGGCATGTCGCCTGCGCCATGGTTGACAAGCTTCCACTCGAACGATGCCTCCGTGCCCGACTTGATGGTGTCGGCATATATCTTTGTCAGCTGTACAGCCAGGTCGGGCAGTACGAAGGTGAGTTGCTTGTCGGAACTCAGGCTGTTGTTGTCTTCGCCATCGAACTCATATACGGCGTCGCCATCGTCGGCCACCACATATATATAATATGTACCCGCGAGCGAAGGCAGGCTGACGTTGACGTCGCGGCTGTAAACCTTCTCGCTGTAGCTGATGGGCACTGTGGCGACAAGCGTCTTGTCAGAGCCTATGCCGTCGGCACTCCGGCTGAGGTATATCCTGTCGTTCCATTGTGTCACGTCGGGCTGCCCAGCTCCGAAGTTCTCCACTGTGTAGCTTACGGTTACGTTCTGCTTGGCCGCCACTGTGGTGGCGTTGACATCGACAGAGGTGGGTCTGAGGTCGGCGCCGGGTGCTGCTATGACGCTGACGGGCTGACTGGCTCCCCAGTTGTTCTCGGTGTTGGCCAGCTCGTAAACCACGTCGGCAGGGTCTGTCTGCGCATGGAAATAGATGTTGCCATAGTACCGCTTCGGCACGGTGACGGTGAAGCGTTGCTCTGTGCTGGCGCCAGGCTCAAGGTTGAGCGTCATGCCAGCCGCCTGTAGCTTGGTAAGGCCGCCGTCATGGTTGGCCGATGCCGAGCTGTACAGCACGTTCTGCACCGTCTTGTTGACTACGGCAGCCTCGCCCTTGTTCTGTATAGTTACCAATACGTCAACCGTTGTCCCGCCGAACACCTCGGTGATGGGTGCGCCATTGTACAGCACGTCGATGCTCGGTATCCAGAGGTCGGGCAGCGGCGGTACGGCTATGTCTATTCTGGTGTAGAAGAAATTGTCCTTCTTTCCGTTGGTTGTAACCTCCGACACGTTCACATACGATGCGCTTGTGCTGGCCGTGAGGTAGCCCGTCTGCTGCGGGTTGTAGGGATAGGCAGGCTGGTCGGCAGGCCAGTTGATGTCAGTCACGCTGTACATGTCCGACGTGACCAGTATGTTGTAGTTGCCATAGATACGCTCGTCTATCTGCACCTCTTGGGTGTTGATATACTCTTCGCCCGCATCGAGGGCCTTGATGTTTGCCACGGTCTTGAGCAGCTTGCTGCCTGCGGTGGCCGTGCCCAGCTTCATGTCTGGTACGAGCCATATATAGTCTTTCCAGGCAGCGTCCTCGGTCGAGCCCAGCCCGTCGTTCCTCACGGTCCACTCCACGGTCATGGTTTGTCCGGCCACGGGTTCGGAGCAGTTTACGCGCGTGACGTGCAGGTCGGGCAGGTCGCGCACAGAGAAGGTCTGCGTGTCGCTTGTTATCTTCTGGCACTCGTTGTGTGCCACCACATACCAGTGGTATGTCTGGCCATGGGTGCACAGCGTGCTTGCATTGTAGGCTGTGGCTTCAAGGTTGCTCACAGCGGGTGTAGTGGGTTGCGGCTGGCCATCCTGCCACAGGAAGACGTCGTAAACGGCATTGATGATGTTGTTCCACGACAGGCGGACAGCATTAGAGGCTACCACGCTCTTGTCGGCGGGGGTGAAGTTGAAGAAGGCTCCCATCAGCATTGGTCGCACGGCGACGGTATAGTCGAACGAGTAGATGCTAATGTCGCCGTATGTAGCCTCTACCCGGTAGGTCAAGGTTTCACTGCCCATGCCCTCGTTGGTAAGGGTCATGGGGAAGAGTGCGCCCTTGCCTTTCTCTGTGTAGCCCTCTATGTAGGTTGGCTGCTGCTGCAGTGTCCAGCTGTAGTCGAACAGCGGCGACAGCAGGTAGAAGTCTTGCGACTGTGTATCCTCGCCGCTGCACACGGTCTGGCCAGGGAGCGCCGTGAAGGTCAGCGTGCCCTGATGGATGTCGGTCAGCACGTTGGTTCCGTCGGCGGCAGCTGTCACCACGTCGGTCAGCGTGATCTGGCAGGTGGCATTGGACGCAGCCGAGGTCTTGGTCAGCACCACGGTCATCAGGTTGCCCTCGCTGCCAGCCAGGGCCCTGTTTCGTGTGGAATTGACCATGCACATATACTTGCCCGCCCCGATGGAGCGGAAGGTCAGGTTATGACCGTTCTTACGGGCGGCGTTGAGCGTGGCTGAGGCCACATCGACACTGATGCCGGCTGGAACCTGCATCGTGAACTGCACCGCCACCACGTCGGAGCTGTTCTGCAGGTCGATGGGCAGCACCACCTGGCTTGCATTGGCTATGCTGAAGTCGGGTATGCTCAACACGTTGCTGCTCTGCGCCAGCACCGGCATTATCCAGGCCAGCAGTAACAGCATGACAGACGATATTTTCTTTTTCATATACTCGAACCTTATTTATTGTAAACTACTTTTGTCGATGGTGTGCCGTCAGGACTTACCTTTCTCACGATGTTGAGTCCCTTGGCTGGCTTGTCTCTGCGCATGCCGCTCGGCGAGTAGTACTCTGTGCCGGCCGGCGTTGCGTCAAGTTGTCTTACGGTCGTCGCCTCGCCTTGGTATGCGGCTCTGACGGGCTGTGCCTCGCCATCGGCCAGCAGTGCGGCCGTAACGACGGGTGCCGTGCCGCTGTATGTTGCAATGACGGTCTCTCCGGCCGGTATGCACTGCCCTGACAGGGTGTAGCCTATATAGCGGCTGCGGGAGCCTGTCTGTCGGCTCACCACGTCGTAGCCCTGCTCGTCGAGGCAGAAATGCAGCTCGGGCTTGCCCTCGAAGCTGAGATCGAACGCGGCTACAGGCACCGTGGTGTGCAGCACAAGCGCACCGCCGACTGACGTGAGGATGGCCTCTGCGCTCTCAAGCGACGGGGATGCGCCTGGCACTGCGGCTACCAGAGAGCGGCCCTCGGCCTGCGTGTCCTCGGCCTCCATGATGATGTTGGCCGTACACACCACGTCCTGCACGTTCAGCCGAGAGTCGGTATAGGTGTCGGCGGCTGTGAAGTTGAACGGATAGGTGTTGTAACTGCCGAAGATGTAGTTGATGGTGGCTTGCAGGTCGGTGATGTCCACTCCACCAATGAAATTGGCATCGCCCTGCCTGAAGGTGTAGCTGGTGTGGCAATAGCTGCCCGCCACCTCCTGAGTGGCTATCGGGTACGACACGTACAGCACGTCGCCGCTGGCCCCCTTGTATGTGTTGCCTGCCAGGCAGGTGAGGCCCAGGTTGTTGTTCAGCAGGTAGGCATCGACTCCCCAGTATGGCTTGTCGGCGGTATAGTCACTGGCTATGGCCGTAGGGGGATAGTTGCTCAGGCGAGCATACGGTGTGGTGTTGTACGACTGCTCCTGGTGGTTATAGACGAACAGCGTGGGTATCTGACTGGCAAGCTCATCGACGTCGAAGTTGCTCAAGTCGATACTCATCTCAAACTCCATTGCCTGGTTCGTCAGATCCAGATTGACGATAGAGGCGGGCAGATGCGGATAGACGGCTGTGAATCCGTTACCCGAGGCCCATAGCGTGGTCAGCAGTGGGAAGCGCGTCAACAGGCTTGGTATTGTCTCGGTGCTTGCTGCCAGCAGACCGATGTTGCCATGCAGCTTGTTGGCGGTGATGTTGAGGGTCTGCAGTTCAGAGGTGAAGGTGGGTGCATATTGCAGTATATAGGCATATACCTCCTTTACCACGTCTTCAACGTCGCCTGTGAAATTGTTGTTTCTCAGGTCGAGTACCTTGACGCAGGGGAAGGTGAGCAGCATGGAGGGGAACTGTCCACTCAGGCCCTTGTTGGCCAGGTTGAAGCCCACCACATGGCCTTTCTCTACGCTCAACCCTTCCAGCTGTGCTACGCTGAGCATGCCGGTGTTGCTGCTGAGTATGGGCTGCCAGGCTGCTGCCCACAGGGGGTTGGCCGGTGCCAGCTGCGCGTACAGGGCCTTCAGGCTGGCCCACTCGGTGGCGCTGAAGGTGTATATGGCGAAGCTGCCCACCTTGGTGGTCTGAAGGCCATAGTAGAGTGTGCCTTCGTCGATGGTGAGCCACACGTCGTATGCACCCTCGTTAACGGGCGCTTCGGTGGTCTGCGTGTCGCTGCCCTGAACGGCGTATGTGATAGTGGCGGCTCCCACGCCCTCGCCTGTCACGACGGTGGCGGCGTGCGGCTGCGCGTCAAAGCTGATGTCGGCGGCAGGCATGGTCAGGCTGTACAGGCTGGGCTGCAGCGGAGCCTTGTCAATATGGATGTAGGCTGTCAGCACACCGGTGTAGTTGTTCAGGCCTGTCACCGTCAGCGTGCCGGTGCCGGGCAGGGTGTTGTCGGCCCATGCTGCCGTATAGTCAGTGCCAGCCACGAGTGCGCTGTAGTCGGCATTGTCAAACTGCCACAGGGTGGTGAAAGGTTGTCCGCTGTAAACAAACTCTGTCTCGGTGAGAGCCAGTTGTCCGCTCAGCGGTTGCGGCAGAATGTTGAATGTGTAAGTCTTGCGACCTATTGTATGTGGGAACACGCCCTCCACACGGAACGACGCGGTACCCACGTTCAGGTTGTTCTGATAGCCCGTCACAACGTACTGTTCCTCTTCCAGGCTGCACGTCAGGTCACCCTGTTCCAGCGGCTGTCCGGTGTAGGTCAGGTCCTCTATGCCACCGACGGGGTAGAAGCTTACGTCCTTGTACTCTATCGGGTGCAGCATCGTGGTGTTTCCCACATTGTCAACAGTGCGGAAGCGTATCATGTGTGTCTGCTTGGTTGCATCAAACACGGCACGCACCTCGCCAGTGAAGGTGCTGCCCGAGGGCAGCATCTCTGTCAGCGCCATCCATTCCTCGCTGTCCTCGACGGCATACTCTATCCTGCCGTCAAGTCCGGCGGGACTCTCATACGACCCCTCGAGCGTCAGCACATGTACACGCGACAGGTCATTCCAGCCTTCGGGGTCGTCGGGGGTGACCTCAAAGGTGGAGTTGGGCTCAAGGTTAACCTCGCCCACACCAATAAGGTATGAGAATATCACGGTAGAGCCGGCGGCAATGGTGCGCTGCTTCCAGCACCAGCCCATGCCGCTGTCGTATGAGCCGTTCTCCACCATCCAGTTGCTACCGCTGGTGTAGTTGCCAACCATATTGTATGGGTCGGTGTTGGTATAGTAGCCACCAAACCAGTAGTCGCTGACGGCCGTGACCCCTGCCAGCCCTGCTCCGAAGAGTACGCAGAGCTGTGCGCCGTTGCCATCGCGCATGGTAAGTCCGTAGGTCTGGCCGAAGGTGTCCAAGCGGCGCGAGATGGGCGCCGCATCGTTGTTGCCTATCATCACGTCGGCATGGGTGCCAAGAGAGACTACAACATCGGTCTCGTTGGCATTGGTCACGGTGTAGCACATGCGCACCAGCTCGCCCTGCTGCTCCACAGATGGCATAACGGTCACGCCGCCCGTCGTGGTGCCGTACAGACAGTCAACGCGAGTGGCGCTATAGCCGTCAACCTGCACCGACAGCTTGTAGCCGTAGTCGGCGTAGGTGGAAGAATAGTAGTAGCCATTGTAGTAGCCGATGATGTCAATGGCATTTGAGTTCTGCTTGTAATACAGCTGGGTGGTGCCCACCTGAGTGTAGCCACTTGGCAGATACGAATACCTGCTGGCGCGAGACGGGCCTTTCTTCGGATTGCCCTGAGCCCAGGCCGGGATAGCAGCGCTACACAACAAGACTGATAACCACAGGAGAAGCACTCGTCCAGAGGCACTCACTGCACGATAAGTTGCTCGTAGTCTCATTTTCATTTAGTTTTTTTGTTTGTTATTGGTGAATTAAGGATTGTTTTCAAACAGCACTTTGCTGCGGCAAAATTACACATTTTTAGTATACTTGCAAATAAATTGACTAAAAACTTTCAAACTGTCACAAAATTGATACAGTTTGTTTAAGATTGTTCGACGCTTACCGTCTTCTGGCGGATGTATGCCGTGGTGATAGGAGAAAAATCTTGGCCCGAAAATTTGCAGGTTTCATTTATTTGCCATACCTTTGCAGCCGATATGACTTGAAAACGGACACTGCGTTAGTATAGACGCGCGTACAGCAATCACAACGACAAGCGCACCGCGACCATTCGCGGAGCGAGGTGGGATTGCTGTACGCGCTTTTTCTGTGTGTATGCCCCCACCGTCGCAGGAAACCGGCCAGCCTGGTTCCGACAGAGAGTTCTTTGACACCGGTATCAACAAACAAAAAATGAAACGCAAATGAGAAAACGTTTTCAAGCGCCCGTATGCACATGCACGGGCAAGGGGGAGATCTGCAGACTTGAGTCGCGCACGCTGGACAGCATGCTCACACCGGCACTGCGCACCATGCGCAGGCTGGGCCAGAGGGGACACACGGCCATGATGCTGCAGATGGCCGACCACCTGGGCCGCGTCTGCATGGCCAGCGGACGGCCGATGACGGCCATAGGCATCTGGGGCACGGCCATATCCCTGGCCTTACGGGACGACGAGCAGTGGCTCTACACGCCCATCAACACCAGCTACTACAGCTTCGACGGACTGACACACGGTCACCGGTGCGAGATGCTGGCGCAGCAGATAGACAAGGCATACCGCCAGATGGGCCACCCAGAGCTGGCATACAGGCTACACCACGTGCGGAGCTACTACCGCGACCTGTGGGGCGAGAAATACGAAGTGTGCTGGTCAGACCTGTACTACCTGCTGAGGCATTAGCCTGCATTAGAAAACTTTAACACAACTATCCACCTGTAGAATCGAGTATTTTCGAGCAGCAGACAAATGGCGCAGAAAAACGCGATTCTGAAGCACACTGCTTATAGTGCTGTACTACAGGCGATTAGTAAACCAGTGGCCTTTTTGCCTCGCAAATTAGGCCCTGCGACACCGCAACTGGGGCCCCGTTACCATGCAACTGGGGCCCCGTTACTGAGTGATGTAGGCCCCGTTGCACCCTAACGGAGGCCCAGTTGCGATGGAGCGAAAACACCGTTGGCGCGCACGTGGAGAGGAATCCATCGGTCTGTGGTACGAATTTCCACAGCCTACGGTTTGTTTTCTCTCTAAATGTGCAGAAAACTCTTGCTGTTGTTGTACTAATTTCCGCCGTAGCGTAAAAGCTGAAGCCTTGCGGCTCGTGCGGTTTGTTTGTTTATATTTCCGTTTATTCTCACTTTTTTCGTTATATTATTGTTGGTCAAGGGGGCACGGCCGCCCGCGTTGGGCTGAGCCGTAAAAACCCCTTTCCCTTCAGTATTATGCCGAAGAAGATCTCCGACATCGCATTGGCCAAGGTACCGTCCTTCGCCAACAGGGTTTCGCTCTTTCAGAGCAAGTTG
>FLNV01002259.1_pt1 | contig 26084 bp, 30 predicted proteins | sample 1140351 | NCBI WGS metagenome assembly FLNV01 (sample SAMEA3878207, study PRJEB12797) | bioreactor metagenome | biome: Moose rumen | place: Sweden | collected 2011-10
GTCCTCGCTGGAGCACGAGGTGGCCAGTGCGCCCGCCGTCAGCAGCGTCATGGCCATTATCAGTGTCTTCTTCGTTGTCATTGTCATGTCCTCCTTGTTGGTTTATTCCCGCTCGTCCCATACGCTGCGTGCCTTGGCTCCGCCGCCTCCTCCGAATGGATTGTCGTCGTCGGGTGTGTAGTTGTCGCGGCCACCCATTCCGTCCTGACTGCCCGTGAGCAGCGTCGTGAGGTGCTGAAGCTCAACCATCCTCGACGCGGGCTTCACGTACCTCCGTTTAATGGTGTCGTATTCCTGTATCATATTCTTTATGGTTTATAAGTTTATAAGTTTATTGCCGGGGATGAAAAAACAAACAGGCTTCCCATACATTTCTGCACGAAAAGCCTTATATTGACGCGGGCGCCCGCGAGTTTTATTAATGTATGAGCCCTTGTCTAAGCTATGTGAGAGAGAGAGAGAGAGTAGCAAAAATATCGAGACCACCAAATATTTCGGTGGTTTTAACATTTTGCTGTATGCTTGCTGCTCTCATCATATAATATATTCTGTATCGATGGTTAATCATTGCCTATGTCGGATGGAAGACTTGGTAGATTTGTCACATCAAGTGAAGACAGCACCTGTAGCTGTCTGACGGCCATTTGTCGTAACATTTGCAGACGTTCAGACTGCGGGAGTTTCTGCTCTATGAGAAGTGCATTGTATGACTCCATGTTCGACAGGACAAGCAGTTGCTGTAATGAAGCATAGTCACGTATATTACCCTTGCTTCCTTGATTCTGCGCCCGCCACTGCGCTGCCGTCATACCAAAGAGGGCCACGTTAAGCATGTCAGCCTCGTCAGCATACACAAAGGACTGCTGCTCGCGTGTCAGGTCTGGTGGCAACAGGTTCTGCTGTATGGCATCTGTGTGTACACGGTAGTTGAGCTTGGAAATCTCGCGATTGAGATTCCATGACAGCGATAGCCGCGAGTTCTCATCAAACTTCAGACGACGGTAGTCCTTCATCAAGTAAAGTTTGAACTCAGCGGAAATCCACGAGGCGAACTCCATTGCAATGTCGCTGTGAGCGTATGTGCCGCCATAGCGTCCGGCCTTGCTGACGATACCGATGGCGGCAGTATGCTCTACCCACTTCGATGGGGTCATGACGAAGCGGTTTAATCCGGCCTCGGTTCTAAACGTGTCGAATTGCACACGGTTAAAACTTGGATTATGAAGACTCTCCCAAAGTCCGAGAAACTCAATGGTGTTGCGGTTGCGCATCCAGTTCTGTATGGCAAAGCGCGGGTCATCGCTGTTGCGATAGCGAGCAATATCCGTCAACGAAATGTACTCGTTACGGTAATCCTCGGTATAGATTCCCACATCAATGCCCTTCACATGCAATGTATCGCTCTTGACTTTTGCCATACAAAATCCTTTTTAATTCAAAACTTTTGCAAACTTTGCGATGCAAAGTTACGAATTTTTCTCCAAACTAATGACATAATTACAGACTTTAACGTGTAATGATGCTCATTCCGCTCTAGAATGAGTTAAAATGGTGCATTTTAGTCGGCTTGAATTATTAACCAACCTTGTAACACAACTACTTATCGCCCTCGTGGTACAACGTCGGTACAAACGTTCCCATTTCACCCTCTTTTTATACGCTGCAAAGCAACGTTATGTAGGTGTAATTTTCACTCTTCACTGTCATTCCGACTTAGCAAACGGCCCAAATAGCCTCAAATCCAACCGTTAAATAATCTCAACAAAATGTTAAATCTTATTTGGCTTTTCAACCCGAATTTCGCGTTCCAATCAAGCCGAACACCCTCAGATTGCAATTACACTTTTTTGTACCTTTCAATTTTGGATGTATCTCGCTATCTATTGATTTACAATCACTTACGATTATTCAAAACATTTCCACATGTACGCAGTAAGTATCCTTTACATCAATACCCTCGTTATAGCCTGACACGCCAGACTTACCAATGGATATAAGGCCAAGCACTTTAGCTACCCTCGCAGAAATCAGGGTTACAGAAGCCCCTGTATCCCAAAGAGAGTGTACCACTTTCACACGCTTGACATCCCCACACAAAGAAAGGTCAACTGGCGCATAGATGTAACTCTCTGTAACAATGCAGTCAACCTTTTCTTTAAATCTCCTTGTAATTGTTCCCATTCCGTTTCAGCCTTTGTAGATGTTTACACCGTTGGGAATCACTTCGCTCTTGGGAACCTCCACATTCAGTTTGCGCCACAGCACTTTGACGTATTGTTTGAGTGCATTGTGAATAGGAAAGCAAAGTGCCAAGCCTCAGAGTTGGGCTTGGCACGATGCTCTTTGCTAACATCCAACATGACTCTTTTTCTCGTGTCCACACAGGCAGTCCGTAGGATGACCTTTTATGGCACGGAACGCAGGGCAACGATAACTTCCGTTATGCAAACCGCATTTCGTGCAATGTGTATCCCTCAGATTGAGATTGGTGAAAGACTCAGATGCTTGTGCATCATTCACTGAAACGGTAGCTGCCGTGCAAATACTAACTAATGCTACAGCCATTACAATTACCTTTTTCTTCATAATTCTATACCCTTATTCGTGTCGGGTGCAACTTTTTGGTAATTAATTAGCAGCAAATGCTTTTATTTCTATTCAACCCATTCTTGTTCTGTTACTGTTTCATACCCCTTTCCAGAACAAAAGCCACATCGTACTTTGCCTGAAGCCGTTAAAGTGGAGGGAGTAAATCCCATACCATCGCAGACATGACATGGCACTTGCTTTCTGACGTATTCAAAATGACCGCTAGGCTCGGCAATTTCCATAGAGGAAAAGTCTTCATCTACAGATTCTTCAGAATACGAAGATGAACTAGAACTGGAAGATTCCTCTGATTGACTACCTGAATATTTATATTCACTACTTGGTGTCGTAGAGTATGTCGGTTCGTCACTATCTGAACATGACTTATAAATCCCCCCACAAATTAAACAGAAAATGCAAAAACCACCGACTGGTTGAATTATATCTTCATAAAAATCCATATTCTTTTTCCAATTTTGTTTTATGCTACAATTTTTTACTTCTATTCATAACTTATAACGTATCCTTTTCCATGACAAAAGCCGCAGCGTACCTTCCCAGATTTAGTTAGTCTGGATTCTGTAAAGCCTTGGCCTCCGCAAGTGGAGCAAGAAACCTGTTTTCTGGAGGTGCGTACTGTAGAACTGCTTGTAGTACTACCGTCCGAATATGTACCGGCATTGTTCCAATAATTACTATACATTGACTGCTGCTGGGATGCTGCTGCCATTCCCGCTAATAGAGATTCGCAGGACGAGAATAAAGTAATAGCTGATAGAGCTATTAAAACTGTTCGCAAAGGTCTTTTCATAATGATTACTTTAATTGGTTAGTACTAAATATATTATCATCCTTTAACAAGTTAGCACTAACTCATGGATATGAAAAGAGTGCGCCCCTGCCATATCCGTCACAGGCTCACCACAAGCCCTCAATCATTATGGAGAAACGCACACTTAGTGTGTACTCCAAATATGATTGAGTTTTGCTCGTTTTTCCTTTCCGAGGTGGTGATTCGTGACGGAATTTGAGCAAATAAAGGTCGTGTCCTCTTGTGCGCGTATTCCACAGTCGGAAAAACAGAGAAGCACGATGCAAAGATACGAAATTCTCATCAAAACACAAGTGTTCCAAGCCTTAAAAATATAAAAATAGTTCTATTTTAATTCATAATCATAAAAAAAAGAGGGAATGCTTGCTTGTTTCATAGAATATTTGTACCTTTGTGCCGTCAGAGTCCACCACGCTTCCCGCCAGAACAGCGTACCAGGGTGGAACTTTTTTATTTGTAACCATATGAAGTACAACAAGCAAGCACTTGACATTCCTGCACAGATAGCCATGCTAAAGTGGCGTGGACTTGCTATTGCTGATGAGCAAGCAGCAGAAAAAACTTTAAATAAGATTAGCTATTTCCGCTTGGCTGCATATCTCCGCCCAATGGAAGCTGACAAGAATACACATCAATACAAATCAGACGCTTCGTTTGAAAATGCGGTTGCACTGTATGAGTTTGATGCCGAGTTGCGTGAGATGGTGTTTTGTGCCATTGGCAAGATTGAGATAGCCCTGCGTACCAAGATGATACACATCTTCTCGCTGACCTACAATGCTTTCTGGTTCTTGAAGATGTCGATATGTAAGAACGAACATCTTTTTTTGGAAAATCTGAGTTCCGTTGATCGCGAGATTCATCGGAGCAAGGAAGATTTCATCAAACAGCATTACAAGAAATACACTAAGCCTGCATATCCACCTGCATGGAAGACTCTCGAACTTCTGTCTCTGGGAACCCTGACTAAAATATTTACAAACAGTTCTGCTACTCAAACCAAGAAGGCTATAGCTCTGGATTTTGATTGCACGGCATTCAAGGCTTTTGAAAGTTGGCTGGCATGTATGGCGTCCCTTCGTAACTATTGCGCCCATCATGCCCGAATTTGGAATCGCAACTATCCCGTGACGCCTGACATACCAGCCAGTTTACCCCAAACATGGCTGACAAACACCGAAGTCCCCTTCAATAAACTCTATGCACAGCTATGTTGCATCGTCTATTTACTGAACAGTATCGAGCCACAGAACACATTCGTTGCTGACCTCAAGTCTCTCTTGTCCAGATATCCAATCGTTGATCCTGCTGCAATGGGGTTTGTTAAGGACTGGCAAAATGAGCCTCTTTGGCGATAGATTTCGACCTATAAGTGTCTTCGTCATTCGAACAATCTGTAATTCTTGGGCTTAAACCCCTTCTGCCATACGGCTTGCACACCGTCGCAGAAGTTGTAGAGAATGCGGCCGCCCTTGGTGCGACGCCCGGCAGGCAGGAAACCGCAGATGACGCGGGTGATGTGCTGCTTAATGTTGAACTGCCTGGGTTCATCCACGCCAGTGCTCTCCACACGCAGGCTGAAACGCCCGATGCCCGGGAGCACGACGGTATGCCCGTCGGACAGTTTCTCCTTGAGCAGATCCTCCAGTTCTGTGACCACGGCAATGACGGTGCCTTCCGACAAATGACTGTTCCGGCATGCCTCTTCCGTAATCTGGCGGAACGATATTTCGCCTTGGCTCACGGTCTTTGCAAAGTATTTACCGTAGGAGCTGCTGCTCTTGATGTTGTTCTTGATAAGTTTAATGTGTACTGCCATGATTGTTGCTTTTTTTTGTTCAAGTGTCACTTTTGTATTTAATTATCTAAATGCCAGTTTGTTACATAGGGTGACGCTTGTTCCGTAAGTGTCACCAGCCGTCACCCGCCAAAACAAGTTGTTTTGGTCTCTTGAAAAGCCGTTTTCTGATGCTGAAAACGCCCACTTCAGGATGCAAAACAAGTTGTTTTGGTGCGTCAAGTCACCTTTTTTCCATTTTAAAGACGGAGCCTTTCTTGCTGTGTTTCTGCTCGTAGCCCATGTGGATAAGCCTTTTCCCCAGCTCCTGTCTCTGTCTTGGTGTGATGGTGAAGTTGGGGAAGCCGGCCTCCAGCTGCTGCATGATGTCTTGTAGTGTTACATAGCCGCAGTCAGCAGGTGTCTCGCCAGGCTGCAGGTAGGTCAGCAGAACCATCTGCTCGCAACTTGTCACCTGCTGGAAGTGCGCGTTCTGCTTCATGATGCGCTGGCTCTCCTCGTCGTTGAACCAGAAGCGCTGCTTCCCTTCCAGCTCTGCCACGAGCTGGGCGTATATCTGGTCGTGCGGCACGTAGCCGGAGTTGTCAATCTCGTCGGCATAGATGCAGATGAAACGCCGTGAGCCCGTGGGGTCAATTAGTGGACGCTTGTTGTTGGTCGTGGCAATGAACGAGGCGAATCGCGGCCGCTGCTCCATCGCCTTGCCGTAGGGCGGGCGGAATTTCACGTCGTTCTTTGAGATGAGGTATTTCAGTATGGGCTGCTGACTCTTCGACATGGCATCAAACTCGTCAATGTTGATCAGGGCATAGCTCGACATGGCGATGAAGATGTCGTTGTCGTTCTTCATGGACAGGCGGTCGTTGTAGTACAGCTGCAGCCATCCCGGCAGCAGTCGTCGGCAGAAACTGGTCTTGCCTGAGCCCTGCGGTCCGATGAGCAGTGGCACGATGGCATTGCCGTACTGACGGTTCTTGCCGAGCCACTGGGCCACCATGGAGCGCATCCAGATGTGGAAGTCGCCGGGCCAGTGCGGGTTGTCTGTCTTTATGCGTGCGGCGAGCTCCCCCACGTAGTCATGCTTGCCGTCCCAGCGTGGCAGGTGCTGCAGGTAGTCCTCCATGGGGTAGTAGCGTGGAATGATGTCTGAGTCAATATAGCGGTTCAGGTCTTTGTCCCATGTGTCCAGTCCGGCCTTCAGTGCCTTGATGGTCATGGTGTTACGTGCCGACTGGTCCAGTGGGGCGAAGCCGTAGCCTATGGCATTCAGCCTGTATTCAGGCGTGCCCGTCATCATGTTCATGCGCAGTGTGTAGTGTTCCTTCATGTAGGCCTCCGTCTTGTAGGCTATCAGTGCCGATGGGCGGGTAAACTTCATGGGCATCGCCTTCAGTGTCTCGCGCAGGTAGGCCGTCTTGAATGCCGAATTGATAATGTCTTCGTGCAGGCCTCTGCCGAACATGGGCAGGAAGGTGGTGACACGAGCCGCAAAAGCCTGTGGCAGACCCATCTTCTGACAACCGTCAGCCAGCTGTTCGAGCACGGCGGTCAGGTACAGCTCGTCCTCTTTCATGTCGCGATGCGCCTCGATGGCCGCGTCCAAACAGTCGTGGAAGCGCCGCATGCGGCTGTCGTGCTGACTCAGTCCCGGTATCTCCTCCGGATAGTTGTAGTCGCTGATGTGTTCTTGCATTGAGCGGAACTCCGGTGTTTCCTCGGGTTCTGCCGCCACCATTACGGGCAATGCTTCAGGGTTATAGAACGGGGTGGGGTCGTAACTGGCCGCGCAGCAGGTCTGGAAGTCAGGCTTTGCCTTGGCGAGCGGCGTGCCCAGTTGAGAAGAGTAGATGTAGTGCAGCTTACGGTAAGCATTGAGCTGGGTGGTGTCCGATGCCACATCGTCAGCCACGTCGTATGGTGCCACAATGTGCAGCGAGTGGCCGTCATGACCGAGGAAGCACAGCAGCGTGTAGGGCAGTCGGGCCGCTATGCGCTTGTACTCCTCTGCCGTCAGCATGTCACGCAGGTTTTCCAGTGAGAGCAGCACGAGCTGGTTGATGCTTTTTGTCTTCAGCTCACCGTTCGTCTTCTGCCATTCGGCGGCAAAGCACACCTCCTTGTTGACTGGTAGCCACTCCTCCTGCCGGAAGGTTCCGTCCTGCAGCTGTCCGACGAATGTTTCCAGTTCCATGCGGCTGTAACGTCTGTCGTTTCTTTCCAGGTTGATAATAGTTATTCTCATTTTCTTCAGTATAATTAATTAGTACGCGAAGATACAAAATTTTCAGCCGATTTGCAAGTGTTTTGCAGAAAAATTCGGAAAAAACAACAAAAAGGTGACACTTCGAAAAGAAGTGTCACCTGTATAACATGTTTATATATAGTCGTTTATCTGCAAAGGTGACAGGTGACGACTTTTTCTGTCTTTTTCTGGTTCTGCGTCAATTTGGGGAAAGTTATTTTCCTGTTTCACTAATGAGCCATTTGATGTACTCATCGGAAACATTCTCAATTTCGCTCTTGTTGTAGATAGTCAGCTTGAGAATGTTGAGTCAGATTAGTTTCCTTCGTAATAGGTGATGACACGTTTTTCTTCCAGTCCTTTCTTTTCAATCCTGTTACCATATTTGTCGTATTGGCAGTAAGAAAAATAGCTTTTGGTAGTAATACTGGTGTATAGTGTTCCGTGTACTGTGAGCTTTTCGTTGGTTTTGTATAGTCTGTTCTGATTATCGTAGTAATTGATTGTCAGTTGTTCCAGTCTGTCACCTACCCAGTATTCCTGTTTGACGAGTTGGCCCATATCATTGTAAGTGTTGATTTCCTTTACAAAGTTTCCTTCTCTGAATCGTTCAATGGCCCGGCCATGAGCATCACGGTTGGAACGTTCGTAGAAGGTCTTGTCTTCTATGACCTCCCCGTCCATCTCATGTTTTTCGGATGTAAGCCATCCGTTAGTGTCGAAGGTATAGGTTGTCGTTACGTAATCGTTGATTATTTTCAGTTGCTTTACAGGGCCTCTCACACCATACAGTGCCAAGTCACCTTTGATGGGTTCTTTCAGTTGCAGTTCCTGCTCCTCAAAAACATCCTTAGCAGTCATCAGTGCCTTGGCTTCTTCCGTCAGTTTAGACTCCACTTCCGACATGGGTATTACAAATTCACTTTTACAGTCCTGGCTGGGATGAAACAACAGTCCCTGTGGGCCGATGGACAGGTTATAGTCATCCTCTATTCTGATTTTCTCATCCTGAGTAGCATCAGCATATTTGTGTGCTAATTCTAACAGTTCTTCTTTGCTAATGTTAGCTATTTCGTCGTTCGTCAGCAGGTGTCCGTCAGACAAACGTATAACTCCTTCATAGGTTTTGTTAAAGTTACCTTCTGTAACTTCCATTACTACACATGCCTCGTTCTGATATACACATCTGACAGATAAGGTAGGGTCATAGTAAAATGATTCGTCAAAAGATTGTTGCTGTCGGAATATCTCTTTGTATTTGTTGACATAGTTGTCAGCCACTTCCTTGAGCGTGTTCCCAGTTGGCGGACCATAGTGTTTCGCTAATTCGGATTTCCCGATGATGTCCAATATTCCTTTTATGGCATTTTCTTGTGCTTCGTCATCGCCAACAGGTACGTCAAAGCATAGTTTTATTGTTCCTTTCCACTCTTCCCCATTCACCAAGTTGTTGGCTTCTGACTCTTGTTCATAAACCTCAAAGGTCATAGCAGTCGGCCCGCCATTTTTATTACATGCAGCGAATATCGTTCCGACTGCCATTAGTAAAAATAATTGTATTCTTCTCATAGTTGTTTTATGTTATATTAGAAATAAATGTTTTGCCTGTCCCAGTTCTGCCATACGTTGATGGCCTTTTGTTTTATCACAGGGTTAGCATATTCTATTGCAATCTCAATATACTGGATTGCTACTTTTTTAGCTTCTTTTTTACTAAAACGATTTTTACATCCTCTTCTCCAGAATGTCATCAATGCTATGCGATAAGCCGCATCTCCATCGTGGGGAGCACGTTTCATCAGTTCTTCATAACACTTGTATGCAGTCTCATAGTCTTTGTTAGTGTAATAGTAAGCTGCACGGGCTCTAAGTTGTTCTATTCCAGACTCGCCAGCAGAGACCGTCTGGCTGAATTGTGCAATACCTTCAAAAGACGAAACATTCATCATTTCCGTTATCAGTCCACTTTGATTTGATACTGTTACCATGTCGTTATAGACTTCGCATACACCATTCTTTATATATTTTTTAGTAACGTATGATACAAGGTGCGTGGCTTCCATTCCATTCTTTCCGCCCAACTGGTCGGGCTGGCCGTTACTTTCTGTTTTGAGGATATTACAACTTCCTATTTTGAGGCTCTTCTGCATAAATAGCAGTCTATACAATCGTGCAGTGTATGTGCTCGCTTGTATCTCCTCTCCAATACCATCCATAGTGACATCTGGTCCTCCTTTGTCTCCCTCATGAAAACATTTCACCATTGATTGTTGTGCCGATGCTGCCTCGTCGCTGCTGTTTGTTGTGCCTAATCGTTGCAGGTTGCCATAAAAGATCTTGACTGATTTGGGCGGGTCAACGGCAAAGGCAATGCTCCCGGTCATGACCATTGTCACCATTAACACACATTTTTTCAAAGACATGTTGAGCGTCATAAGCGATGAATTTAGAAAAGGAAAATAGCTATAAGTCCACCCTCGTAGATTTTGTTTTTCTTTCCGGCAATGGATTCGTCCTTGAACAAGTTGTAGTGCATACAGTCAAATTGTAGTCCCACCGCAATTCCTGATGAGAAACTGAGGCGGAAGCCATAGTGACTTGACAGACCTGCATTTACCATGTCGGAACGTCCGATATTTTGTGTATTAGAGTAATACGCAGGAATATTATACCTAAGTCCTCCTTCAATAATGTAGCGTGTACTCTGTTCTATGCTTCCTAATACCAACATGGCACCACCGCCTATTTGCAGACGTTGCACGTTATGTCGGAGTGCGAGGCTCTGTTGCTTGAGTTGTCGGGTGTTATAGTGCGCTGATCCGTAGATGCAGTAGTTAACGGAGCCTTGATAGTCAGACAAATAGCCTAATTTCACGCCTGCCGTGATGTGATTGAACAGATGTACATTGTCTGTCTTGAAATATTCTGAGCTCGTTGCTTTGTATTCGTCAGACTCAGTGTAGTAATTACCCCAAGTGCCGATTTTGTCTAATATTGTTTCGTCATTGAAAACACCTTCGTAATTTTTCAAGTCTTCATCTGAAGAAACCTTCGATGCCCTGAACTGAGTTTCAATAAGGGGCTGCTTTGCAAGGGAATTCACAAGTGTTGCAACTGTAAGCAGTGCTACGTCAGTTGATGCGTTTGATGCACCCAACTCTATTCTCTTGAAAAAATGGCGCTGTGCCATCATTGGGCAGTTTGCCAAGATGAGCAAGGCAAACGTAATAGAAAATAAACGATAATAAGTATTCATAAGCCAAATAAGTTTTTTAAGTAATTGCTTTTTTCGTTGTTGCTTGTTTTTATCAGTTTGGTAATGAGCCAGCCGCTATTAGTCCCTTTCCGACCATGCTCCTTTATGGTGAAGACATAACCCGGCACGTCAGTACAGTGAAAGGCAAGGTCCTCTATTTGCAGTATGCGTACCTTGTCCACCATCGCCAGAGTCAGCAGAACGGAAAGTTCGTCAATGACAGTGTCTCTGCCCCGGTTGCACATAGCCCAGGAATTGTTGTCGGGTTCAAAAACATCATTCAGCGTCATGAAATGCAGTTCATGCTCTACTGGACTGACGCCGGCACATAAAGTGGTGTCAATAATACCAGAATCCTTCAAACCTTTGACTCCCACGAAAGCCCAGCGTGTCTCATGATCTCTGAAAGACTGGTTCTGCATAATCAATGTCAGAGCTGCAGGTCTGTCACAAACGGTCATAGAGGCATTTATTTCTGCATATATGCCCCTGTCTGTTAATCCGATTTCTGCTTGTTGTTGCTCAACATGGACTACGAAGTCCTGTAGGTGTCTTTTGAACTGCATTTCGTTCATTCCTGCATGTTCCATCTGATAGTCAAATAACGTGAGAAGATTTCTTGTGCGAGTAGTGTCGCCTATTAAGTCCGGATGTCGCTCTTCACCGTTAAAGCGTCTGATGAATTCGTTGATGCTCTTTACCCGTGCGTTGAAGTCATGAGCCAACGTGACGTCCTGCAGTATCTGTGACCTCGTCGGTAGAGATACACCGACCATGAATATCAATAACAGAGTTCTCACCATGGCTTCCACTTTTTTCTGTTTATCGGGTAGATACCACGTAAATGTCACCCAACAGAGCATTCCAGAAAGTCTTTGTAGTGCCGTCAGCCCGCGGAATCTCAATCTTCTCTATTCGTACGCGTACTTTCTTTTCCGTGATGTCAGAGTATGATATCTTTCCCTCCCTATATGAAATGTATTTCTGACAAAAATACGCCATACACTCATAGTGGTCACCAACTTGATAAATATCGTCAACAACGACAGCACCCGCCGATTCTATGACAATCTGCGAGTAAGACGCATCGTTCTTCAGATTGCGCATATACGCCTTTACAGTTTTTTTGCCTATATGCGAGTTGTACTTGCTGGATGTCTCTATACGTACGGCACTCTTCACGATATAAGCCTCACGATAGGGGTCATAAACCCTATAATCGTCTCCATTACCTACAAATAGTTTCAAAGCCGACGCATAAGCTTCGTTTCTCATTTGCTTGTTGGTGAATTGTCGGTCGCCAAGCTGTTCCAGATAGAACTGAAACTCTTCCACTTTGTTTTTCACACGCCTTTGTATAGCCTGTTTCTGTTGAGCAGTAAGCACTTGTGCATAGCTGTCACTCGTTGACAGCAACAGAAATGCCATCATCGCTAATAATACACGTGTTACCCATTGGCGGGGTCTCTTTCTCTTTTCCTTTTTCATGTCCTTTACCATTTTTTCAGCGTTTATTGATGTTGTAATCTTTCAAGGTTTTTTATGGCAGGCTCATATCCTTGGTCGGCAGCCTTCCTGTACCACGTCTCGGCCTGCTCCAAGTCCTGCTCCACGCCCAGCCCCTTCTCGTAGTACTCTCCAATGCTGTTCTGGGCAATAGCGTTCTTCTGTAATGCAGCTTTACGAAACCATTTCAGAGCCGATTCGTAGTCACCCTCCAGGTGGTACTCGTGGCCTTTGACGTACATTTCATTAGCAGGCATCACCGTAGGGGTTGGTGTTGAGTGTTGGGTGATGGGTGTTGGGTGATGGGTGTTAGGGGATGGGGGAGGGACGATGATGGACTGAGCATGCATGCCCAATGCTCCAAGCAGCATCAGTCCGGTTACTGATATGATAGTTTTTATCTGACTCGTTTGCATCGTTTTTTATTATTTATTCTTTTTTAGAAGGCCTTTACAGACCGGAGAAGACGGGAGCCATAGATGTCGGAAGGCATGATGCACGTAGCATGCAGGAACGGCAGGTTGACAGTATGCCGTCTGTCGTCAGCCAGTGAGTGGCCAGCCCGACTGAAAACGTATTCCACCAGTTCCGTACAGTACATACGTGTAGTGTCTTTCTCATCGTATTCATGGTCGAACATGATTCTCTGCCGATAGACTGTCATGGCTACTCTTGATGCTTCTCTCGCAAGGACGGAATCCGTGGAACGGCACACCTCACCGATGGTGGCATACGTAGCAGCAAAGAACTGCTCTGGTCTTTCCATTTTTACGCGGTCTGAGTCTCCTTGGCAGTTGTCTTCATCAGGTACTATATGTACAATCATCTTTACCCCACAAGAGTCAACCACGATACCAGCATGTGAGTAGTTCCCCTGACGGTCAGCAGTCAGCACAATGCGACTTGTTATACCTTCACCTCGCCGGAATACCACGTCACCAGGCTTCAGGCAGACATCCTTAGGAAGAATGCTTCCTGCCTGGTGCTGCTGGCAAGACACGCCTGACAGCAGACACCATACAATCAGCATTATTCCTAGGCTTCTTCTCATTTCTTCATCGACAGTTTCCAGTCACCGTCTTTCTTTACCAGTTTCATTGTCTCAGTTTCTTCCTCGCCGTTTCCGTAGGTATATTTCACCTGTACTATGGCAGTACCAGCTTCTTCGTCAATCTCTTCATCTAAGATTTCGTAGCTGCTGATACCATCCTTCTTGTCCAGATTCTTGTCGAGTTTCTCTCCAATCATCGCTGCAAAGGCATCCTTCTCCGAATCTGGTATGTCCACCAGTTTCACAACACCTTTGTAATCCTTGTTCTTTAAACACTTGGCAGCCTTCTCTGCTACCCCCTTAGGCGTGTTGCTACTGCTACAGCCTGTCACCAGTGCCATCGTGAAGAGGCACATCATCATTGTTACTAATACTTTTTTCATCTTTTTTATTTATTCATAATAAGTAATTATACGAGTCTCTATGTTGCCTTTAGAATCCCTGCGCTTCGTCCAGTTCCCATAGCTGTCTTTGGTGATGATGGTATATTTTGTGGTTACTTTACCACTGCCTTCCATGTCACCATATGAGTTAACACATTTTATGCATTCACCATTACTATTATAATAAAAATGTATTTCATCACCACCATCCATATACTTGATGATTCGCTTTGATACCAATCCGTTGCTATTATAGCTATAGCTGGTATATTGCTCATCGTACGGGTCGCCTCTTTTAATTATGCGGCCTTCATTATCGCGTTTAATTACAATGCCATCACCTCCTAATGCTTCTCCATTTTCAGTTACCCACATTCCATTTTTGTCAAACCCCAGATTATATTCTGAATCATCATTTTTCCAAATACATTGTTTTACTGGTCCGCGTAACTCGTATAGTCCCAGTTCGCCTTTGAAGTTGACGTTAATTGTGACCTGTGTCGTTGTGGTCGGCTTCTTTCTCGGTGAAGTCGTCGTTGTCCGTTTATTTGGCTTACGCTTCTGCGCCGTTGCTGTCTGTGCTGTTCCTATGAATAGGATAGCAGCCAAAGCAAAAAATAATACTTGTAATTTTTTCATAATTATAGTTTTTAGGTTTTTAGTTTTAATAACCTGTCGGCAAGACGGAACCTGCCGACAGGATTCCTCTCTTTAGTTATTAGTTTAAACTGATAGTTGTCAAATATAAATTATCACATGCAAAAGTGTAATTGTCTGCTTTCATTCCAATCTTGGCATCAATGTTGCGAGGAGTAAGGGTGTAAAAATTCTCAGCCATAACAGTCAGATTAATGGTTTCACCATTGTTAATGTTGAAAGTTTTACTCATCCAACTGAAATTTCCATCTATACCAAAATGCATACCGAAACTACTACCGTTACCATTGCTTAATCCATAATCATGTACTTCAACATTTCTCAAATCTACACCAGTTCTGTTAGTTATTGTGAAGGTTGCATACAATTTGTCTCCGTCTCTTCTGCATATTGGATGGCCATATGACATCTTGTCATCGTTTGTCCAAACGGCATTTGACGTTTTTCGGCTATCTGTCACTCTAACTTCAAAAGGTATTTCCTGAAAGTCGGTAATACCTAATTGTCGAGACATTCCTTCAAGACTTAGTTTTAAGGAAGTTACAATCTGCGCTACTTTGCTGTCATCAACTCTCATTCTGAACTTACGCGTTTCACCTTTATTTAGGCTTATGCCGCTTATACTCGGCCAAGACCAATTTTGCCCCTCTCCTGCAGATAAAGAAACTCCATAAAAGGAATTACCCCCTTGGTCGTATATCATAGTACGGCCATCAAATTTAATGTCATTAACGTCTCTTCCTGATCTGTTCTCGACCTCAAAATCTATGACAACAATTGTCCCTACATAGTGAGCTGATGCATTTTTTACCCTTAAATAGTTACTTAGTGTAGGGGTATTACTGCTACCTCCACCTGTGTCATCATTGTCTTTCTCACATCCTGCGGACATAAGAGGTAACGCACAAATAGCGATGATAAACCATCTCAAAATTGAATACTTGTTCATTTCCATAGTTGTAATATTTTTAAATAGTTAATAACGTTTTTTGCTAATTGTTCATCTTGCAATGGGAACAAAACGGATTTTAACTGTTTCAAGATTTATGCTCCAGTCTGGAACCCAGATGTCAGGCTCTATTAGAACAAATGAAGTTGCTCTTGGAGATACATTATGTACTATGTAACTAAGTCGGGTTGGAAGCCCTGCCACTAGCTTTATTGTGCAGTCGCTAACTGTGTAATCTTTGTTGGCTATTCTCACCTCAATGCTTTGATTTCTTTCGTATATGTTGCCCAGATTGTCATAAAACTTTGTGGCATAATTACTTCCATGAACTTTAAACTCTTTGACATCCTCGTAACCAATGTTAGTTACCATCAAATCAAGCACCACATTAGGTCCTGATGCAGCACATCGAAGTACTTCTATTTTAAAGTCAGGATGTCCTGTAATAACTTTGATGTTTTGTGCATTCATTTTCTGTGATGACGCAAATGCTACGATAATCGTGAGCAATGCAATAACCAAACTCTTTTTCATAATGGTAGTGTTTTGATGTGTTAGTATTGTTGTTTTTTATCTATATAACACATAGTTCCTTATGTAGTTAATTGCCGACCAGAATACCAAGAAGCAAACTATTAATACAGTTACAATCAATGAAATACCCCAAGCCATCTGATGCTCACTATAATCGTCATCCACGGTTTTGGAACCATCACTCCATAATGTTGTTGTACGGACCGTTTTTGCTCCAATAATCATACTGGCAAGAACGCCCAAGACCCAACTTAACGCCCCGCTGCCAGTTTTACCTTTAAGTTCTTTTCGGTAAAGCATGAAGTTGGGGGTGAGGCTTGCAAAATAATATGTAACACCACTAATCACAAAGAAGGGAACTCCTCTCCATCCTGCTATAAAGAAGATAAAAACAGTAAATAAGGCAACAAGTACCAAAATGATTTTAGAGCCTGTAAACTCTCGTTTTCGGCTTTCGGCCAATGCACTGATAGTTTCATTAATGGCTTCTACTAATTCTTTGTTGGTGGGGTAAAACTCTTTAATGCGTGCAATGGTTTCTTCAGCATGATTCATTTGGCTCTTAGAAGTAATAACCCTCCGTCCTTCAGGGTCATTTGGAATGGGTGTCCATAGTTCAAAATCTTGTTCACCGAGAGTCAGACATTGTTGGATTTCATCTTCTGACATATCCAAAGGCTGACCAAATTCTCTGCGCTTTTCTTGCATTTCTTCAATAGAGACAGGGGTAAATGGGTTCTTTTTGATGAACAATTCATACACCATGTGTCCAATCATCCATAGAAATCCAACAACTATCAAAACATTCAACAAGACATCTCCAATACTTCTACCAGCAGATTCAGGTGATGAAGGTGACTGACTAAATGCTGCAAGACACATTGCAAGCATTGCTAAAATGAATAATCCTTTTCTTTTCATAATTGTAGTTCTTAAGTTTGTGATATAATTACTCAAATTTTGTTGCCTATTGCTCCCAAAATTCGGCAGGTTAGTAGATAGAGTGCTGCATATAAAATGCGAAAGACGTGGGAGTTCTCTACTGCTCGCTTATCCTTCACACGGGCTCTCGCATTGCCTTGACCAGGATAAGCAACTCGAGTTAGCCCACGTCGTGAAGAATTGTCGAATAACAACAATACACCCAACGCAGACGTTTCGGTTGCGTATCTTCTGGTCTTGAATTTGCGAGATTCGTGTGACGAAGATTACGTTCGTAAACGTCCTTTTTCCAATAAGTCTCGACCCTCCCCAGCCCTTAAGGGCTAACTTGAGTCGCTTGCAAAGGTATAACAAAAATTAATAACGACCAAAAGTTTCTGGACATTTTTCTGTTTCTGTCAGCCTTCGTCTGTTTTTGAAACGCTATTCTTTTATTGACTGCAAAGTTAAGCAATGTTTATTATATAAAAAAAGGAAAATCCCTAAATTGATTTAGAGATTTCCCTATATGCTCAACTTAAGAAAGTTGAGAAAGTTGAGTCAGATTAGTTTCCTTCGTAATAGGTGATGACACGTTTTTCTTCCAATCCTTTCTTTTCAGTGCTATTGCTTTTAGGAATTAGGGTACATACGACGATGATACAGATTCAGCACTTACTTTCCGCTCAGTTCTGTCAGGAACTCTGCTGCTGTCATAAGAGGCAAGTTGCAAAACTCTACAAAGTCTCTCCCGTTATTCGTCACGATGACGTCGCAACCTGCCGCCTTTGCACACTGGTATTGCAGCATGTCTTCGAAATCGCGAACTCGTTGCCCCATTGCAGCCACTAATTGAGCATCATCGGTGGGCAGCACGGCAATGTATTCATGAAGATTATGGAACAAGCCATAGACATCTGTTTTCCCCTTCAGAATATAAGCCATATTAGCAAATGTGAGATACGATGCGGAAAGGCTCACTGTTCCATTTTTCCCATGCTGCAAAAGCTGCTCGGCATCGTCGCCATGTTCACGGCCCAGTACATAATCCGCCAGGATGTTCGTGTCAAGGAATGCGCGTTTCATCGGCTTAACAGAGCTTTAAGACGTGGATCACTTTCAATCTCTTCCTCTGTGAACGATGCGCATCCACTCCATTCCCGGATATCTGATGATACAGGAATCGTTTTATACGGTTTCTTTGCGCTTGCCACGACTGTTGTCTTTTTGGCAGGCGTCAGCGACTTCACGAAAGTCAGCACTTTTTTCAGCATACCCTCATCTTCAGCAATGAGGCTCAGTTCGCGAAGCAGTTCCGCATTCAATTGTAGTGTCGTCATAATTCTAACGGGTTTAAATGTCCGCTGCAAAATTAATAAGAATTATTGAATCACCAAAATAAAACAACAATAAAAAATGAATTGCTCAGCTTGAGAAAGTTGAGTCAGATTAGTTTTCTTCGTAATAGGTGATGACACGTTTTTCTTCCAATCCTTTCTTTTCAATGCTGTTACCATATTTGTCGTATTGGCAGTAAGAAAAATAGCTTTTGGTAGTAATGAAAATCCCTATTTATGTGAGTTTATTTCAGTTTGGGCATAGAGGATGGCATCACTCATTACTTCGTCTTCGTCTGCAACCACATCCAAAATCTTGTCTGCCAACCAAATAGTCAGCAGTTTTTTTTCGTCAACCTCAAAGAGTTTCGCCATGATAGGAATCTGGCTACGCTTTGCCTTTCTCTCTCCACGCTCAATCTTGCTGTACATCGGAGTGTCTATCTCTAATGCTGCGCACAAGTGTCGTTGCAACAACCCACGTTCTTCTCGGAGTTCCTTTATCTTCTTTCCAAATATCATCATTCTAAATGTTTATGTTTCTTTCTTACCTTGGCAAATTACAGGCAAATTAAATCTAAACCCAGATTGGGATATCAAAGGTGACAGGCACTCCAGATGTCCTCACCAATCATGTACGGTTTATCATTACTTTCTTTGTACATATTAATGTCATTTGTCTCTATAATGATTTTCTCTCTGGTTCTATTGTTTGCGAAAAAGAATCAGAAAAACTGTCCCCGTGATTCTAAGATTCACATTCGCCATCAAAAGGCAGTTCACCCAGATATTTGTCAAAGTCACTTTGGAACAGACGGTCTTGTACTATTCTATACTTTTCAAATTCCGTCTCTGCATGTAACACAGCCTCTTCATGGCCAACACTACCTGCATTGTCAAGCAAAGGCCGTTCATCACTGCTCAAATAGGCATCAATACGCTTAGCCCAGTCTTCCATTGTCATGGGAATATGTCGTTTGGCTCGGCTTTCTGCAAACTCCAGCACTGCCGTAACAATACGCCCCATATCCTCCAGTTCCATCTGCTTCAGATAATTCTTGGCAACAGACACGTCCGTCTTTACAATCTTTCCGTCTGGGGCATTCTCCCAAGTATTAAGCCCCATATGCTCCTTGTCTGCATTAGCCCTGTCAACAATCAGTTCTGCTGCCGTTCGTCCATGCACAGCATAGTGCATCTTGTTCTGAATCCGTTTGAAAAACAATCGCGTGGTTGGTGCGTCTTTGTTATAGTCCATACTTGTTGCATAGATGTCCGTCAGCTTTTGATAGAAACGACGCTCAGAGAGACGTATCTCCCGTATCTCCGCTAACAGGTGCTCGAAATAGTCTTCATCCAAGAAAGTTCCGTTCTCCATACGCTTCCTGTCAAGCACATAGCCCCGAATGGCGTATACCTTTAGTACGCTGGTAGCCCATTGGCGGAATTGCGTAGCACGGACGCTGTTAACACGATAACCCACAGCGATGATAGCATCAAGTGAATAGAATAGTGTCTGATAGTGCTTACCATCAGAGGCAGTTATTTCCATTTTGGAAACAACTGAATCATCCTTTAACTCACCTGACTCAAAAATATTCTTCAGATGTTTACTGATAGCAGGGACATTGACATCAAACAATGTAGCCATCGCTTTCTGGGTAGCCCAGATGTTTTCGTCTTGATAATAGACCTCAACACCTTGCTCCTTCGCCTCTGCCTGAAAGATAAGGAACTCAGCCGTACTATTTCTTATTTTTTTTCGTTTTGCCATATCTTCAATAATTGTATGCTAATCGACCTTAGTCGCTTTGTCTACAAAGAAAGTTAATCAATTTTGGGGAATTCCACACTTCATATTTATGAATCATGTACCTGTCCCCATGAATCACCTTCCTGGATAGAAAGAACCTGTGATATATATGGATTCTTCATTTCTGACACTTTGTTATTGGGTTTACTTATCCGGATTTGCCAAATTCTGACCACAAAGATAACAAAATAGTTTTATATAACAATAAGTTTGTAACAACAACTGCAACATTTTATGATATTTTCAGGAAAGTTTCCTATTACCACCATAATAGTATATGGTGTTCGTATCGCAGAAGTGAAATTGCAGAACGACTTTGGTGGTCAGCCTTAGCCCTCTGTAGAGCAAGGAGTTTTGAAACGTTCGAATATTTATAAAATTAAGAAAGGCTGTCATCATTAAAAGTGACAGCCTCTCTTATGATAAAAATAAAACTCTCCGTTTTACTGCTTAGCAGAAATGGCCTCCATGATCTTGGCTTCCAGTTCCTCGCAGAGCTCGGGGTTGTCAGCCAGCAGTTGCTTGGTGGCGTCGCGGCCTTGGCCCAGTTTGTTGCCATCGTACGAGAACCAGGAACCACTCTTCTTGATGATGTCATACTCTACGCCGAGGTCAACAATCTCGCCAATCTTGGAGATGCCTTCGCCGAAGAGGATTTCAAACTCACACTTACGGAAGGGGGGAGCCACCTTGTTCTTCACCACCTTAACCTTAGTGATGTTGCCTAAGACGTTGTCGCCCTCCTTGATGGCAGAGGACTTACGGATGTCGAGGCGCACGGAGGAGTAGAACTTCAGGGCGTTACCACCCGTGGTGGTCTCGGGATTGCCAAACATGACGCCAATCTTCTCGCGCAGCTGGTTGATGAAGATGCACGTGGTCTTGGTCTTCGAGATGTTCGAAGTCAGCTTGCGCAGCGCCTGACTCATCAGTCGGGCATGCAGTCCTACTGCCGAATCGCCCATGTCGCCCTCAATCTCCTTCTTCGGCGTCAGCGCAGCCACTGAGTCGATGACGATGATGTCGATGGCACTGGAGCGTATGAGCTGGTCTGCAATTTCGAGTGCCTGTTCACCGTTGTCGGGCTGTGAGATGTAGAGGTTATCTACGTTCACGCCGAGTTTCTCAGCGTAGAAGCGGTCGAAGGCGTGCTCGGCATCGATGAATGCTGCAATGCCGCCAGCCTTTTGTGCCTCGGCAATGGCATGTATGGCCAGCGTGGTCTTACCGCTGGATTCCGGACCGTAGATTTCGATGATGCGTCCCTTGGGGTATCCGCCCACGCCGAGTGCGGCATTAAGGCCAATGGAACCAGTGGGAATGACATCTACATTTTCAATTTTCTCGTCGCCCATGCGCATGATGCTTCCCTTGCCGAAGTCTTTCTCTATCTTCTGCATGGCAGCCTGCAGGGCTTTCATTCTTTCCTGTTGCGGGGTGAGGGCCTCGCCCTCTTCTTTCTTTGCCATATTCTTAATTTACAATTTGACTATTTACTATTTACGATTTATTTTTTTGATTTTACAATTTGATGATTTCTATAGTTCCAGGTCGCCGTCGAACACTTCGTGCCAGGGGAGTCCCTGCTTGTTGAGCTGTTCCATGAAGGGATCGGGGTCGAACTCCTCCACATTCCATACGCCGGGCTTCCTCCAAATGCCCTTGCAGAACATCATGGCACCTATCATGGCTGGTACGCCCGTGGTGTAAGAAACGCCCTGCATGCCAGTCTCCTCGTAGGCGGCCTGGTGTGAACAGTTGTTATATATATAATAGGTACGCGTGCGACCGTCCTTCGTGCCCTTGATGCGGCAGCCAATGGATGTCTCGCCTTCGTAGTTCTCGCCGAGGTCCTGTGGGTTGGGCAATACAGCCTTCAGGAACTGCAGCGGCACTATCTTTACCTTGGCGGTACCGGTGCCGTCAGCCAAGGGAGCCTCATACTCTATCTCATCAATGCGGCTCATGCCGATGTTCTGAATGACGTCGAGGTAGTTCAGGTACTGCTGTCCGAAGGTCATCCAGAAGCGGGCCAGACGGATGGTGGGGTAGTTCTTGACGAGCGACTCCAGCTCCTCGTGGTGCATCAGGTAGCTCTCACGCGGGCCGATGTTGGGGTAGGTGAGGGGCTTGTGTACAGAGAGGGGCTCCGTCTCTTTCCACTCACCGTCCTCGTAGTAGAGACCCTTCTGGGTTATCTCGCGAATGTTGATTTCGGGGTTGAAGTTCGTGGCGAATGCCTTGTGGTGGTTGCCTGCATTACAGTCAACAATGTCTAACTGCGTCATCTCGTCGAAGTGGTGCTTGGCAGCGTAGGCCGTATAGATGCCGCTGACGCCCGGGTCGAAGCCACAGCCGAGAATGGCAGTCAGGCCGGCCTGTTCGAAGCGCTCCTTGTAGGCCCACTGCCAAGAGTACTCGAAGTGTGCCTCGTCCTTCGGCTCGTAGTTGGCCGTGTCTAAATACGAACAACCGCAGGCCAGACAGGCTTCCATGATGGTCAGGTCCTGATAGGGCAGTGCCAGGTTGACGACCAGCTCCGGCTTGTACTCGTTGAAGAGTGCCTTGAGCTGCTCCACGTCGTCAGCATCCACCTGTGCGGTCTTGATGGTGATGGGTGTTGGGTGTTGGGCATTGGGTGATAATAAGCCTTTCTCCTTCATGGCCTCAACAATCTTGTCGCACTTCTCTTTGCGGCGGCTGGCAATGATAAACTCGTCGAATACGTCGGGATTCTGTGCAATCTTGTGGGCTGCAACGGTGGCTACGCCACCAGCGCCAATCATTAATACTCTGCTCATCTTTGATATTTACAATTTAACGATTTACGAATTACAATTTATTTGTTGATTTCTCAATTTCTGCTGGATGAATGCGCAACGCCGCCATGAGTGAATAGCCCAGTATCTCTTGTTGAAAACGACCTCCCGGCATGGGTTGCATGGTGAAGACGGTCGTGCGCTTGCTGTCGTCGTCCACACGGTTGAGCGTCTCGCGTACCTTATTATATATATAGTCATCCTCTGCATTCGGAATCACCATCATCCGCTTGACCTCCTTCCGGGCTGTTATTACCTGTAGGGCATCTATGAAGAAGTCACCATGGCTGACGATGTCCTCTTCTGTCGCATAGGAATCGAAGATGAACTCTCCGAGCTTGTCCTTGAAGGCCTTGCCCGACAGGTCGGCAGCAAAGTCGGAAGGGCCAAGATTGTCCATCTGTTTCTTCCCCTTAGAGTGAATGAGTACCACCTGTATCTGGTTGTCGCCAGGACGGAGTCCGCCGTCCAGTGCCACGCAGTCGGCCCATATCGCCATGTTGCCCTTGGGGATACGGCGCTCTATCATCCGCTCAAAGTTCACGATAAGGTCGAACGCAACTTTGTCGATGTAGTCTGCATCGGCCAGAATCACGTTCTCGCTCCATGTTTCGTTTCTGTTTTGTTCGTTCATAGATGACAAAGGTACGCAAAACCCTGCTAACAACAAAATAATTTCTGAATTATTCACATTTTGATGAGTAAAGTATGAACGGGTAAGGGAACTTTTTTGTACCTTTGCAGCAAATTTCACTTAAAAACAACAAAAAAGTAATGACAACATTAACAATTATGATTGTGACGCTCTTCGTGATGGGCTATCTGTGCATCGCCCTTGAGAGCGTGACAAAAATCAACAAGGCTGCCATAGCCTTGCTCATGTTCGTGGGCACCTGGACGCTCTTCATGATTGCTCCGGAGACCTATCTTCCCACAGCCATCGGCGACATGAAGGCATCAGTCGTCGGCACTGCCATTGAGCACCACTTAGGCTCTACGGCTACAACGCTCTTCTTCCTGATGGGCGCTATGACCATTGTGGAACTGGTGGATCAGAACGGCGGCTTCAATTTCGTCCGCGACACGCTGAAGACCAAGTCGAAGCGCGCACTGCTTTGGCGAATTGCCTTCATGACGTTCATCCTTTCTGCCATCCTTGACAACCTGACCACCTCGATTGTGATGATTATGATCCTGCGTAAGCTCGTCAGCGACCGCATGGACCGTATCATCTATGCCTCGCTCGTCATCATTGCTGCAAATTCCGGTGGAGCCTTCTCGCCCATTGGCGACGTGACCACCATCATGCTTTGGAACAAGGGCGTCATCACCGCTGCCGGTGTCATCATGGAGATATTCATTCCCTCGCTGGTGTCGATGGTCATCCCCGCCTATATCCTCTCACTCTCGCTCAAGGGCGAGCTGGCAGCCCCGCAGGAAGTGTCCGTGACTGAGGATGGCGACGGCCTCTCTGCTGCTCAGCGCAAGGCCATCTTCTTCCTGGGTGTCGGTGGACTGATCTTCGTGCCCATCTTCAAGACCATTACCCATCTGCCCCCGTTCGTGGGCATCCTGCTCGTGCTGGGCGTGCTCTGGACGGTGACGGAGATTTTCTATGTCCGCATCCATCAGGACCATGAGGACACGGCCGACAACCGTGGTACCCAGAAGCGCGTGTCGAAGATGCTCTCACGTATTGATATGGACACCATTCTCTTCTTCCTTGGTATTCTGATGGCTGTGGGCTGTCTGGAGACCATTGGCGTGCTGACCATGCTGGGTGAGAATCTCAATGTGTGGTTTAATGGTAACCACTATCTTGTGACAGGTATCATTGGTGTCCTCTCGTCAATCGTTGACAATGTGCCTCTGGTGGCAGGATGTATGGGTATGTATCCTGTTGAGGCTGCCGGCGACATGGCTGTCGATGGCATCTTCTGGCAGCTCCTGGCCTATTGCGCCGGTGTCGGTGGCTCGATGCTGATCATTGGTTCTGCCGCAGGTGTTGTCGTCATGGGACTTGAGAAGATAACCTTCGGCTGGTACATGAAGCGCATTACCTGGATAGCCTTTGTGGGGTATCTGGCAGGCATACTGGTGTATTGGCTTGAGAAGACATTCTTATTTTAAATGAAGAGTGAAGAATGAAGAGTGAAGAATTTTAAATTCTTCACTCTTCACTTTTATTGCAGGGAATCCAGATCCAGAAAGTGGAGCCGTGCCCCTCGCCTTCGCTGTTGACGCCAATGCGTCCGCCACAGCGCTCGGCAATGGACTTGCAGATGTTGAGGCCGAGGCCAGTTCCCTGAACGTACTCGTCGAGTTTGACAAAGCGGTCGAAGACCATTTTCTGCTTCTCCTTGGCGATGCCGGCTCCCGTGTCCTCACAATAGATGTACAGTCCATATTGCTCGTAGCGGTAGCCCACCTTGATGTGACCTTCCTTGGTGAACTTCACAGCGTTAGTCACAAAGTTAGTGATAATCTGCTGAATGCGTCCTATGTCGAGTGTGGTTTCGAACGTGCTGTAGGGATTCTCCTTGATGAAGGTGAGTCCTGGGTCAGTGATGCGCGGCTCCAGCATGAGGCAAATGTCGTCGAAAGCCACAGCAAAATCGACGGGTGCCGGACTGATGGAGCTTGGCCCGTCGGTGATGGTGGATGCCTCGAAGATGTCGTTGATGAGGCGCACGAGCATGTCGCAGGCATTGCGCACAATGCGTATGTACTCGGTGCGCTCCTCGGGGGCTGTGGTCATGCGCAGCACGTCGGTGAAGCCCATGATGGCGTTCAGCGGGGTGCGCAGCTCGTGGGTCATGGAGGCCATGAAGCCGCTCTTCAGCTGGCCGGAGGCCTTGGCCCGCTCGGTGACCTCGGTAAGCTCGCGGCGCAAGAGGGTGGAGCGTGTCAGGTCGTAGGATATGCCTCGGTGGCCTATGATGTGGCCGTCAGCGTCGTAGAGCGGCGTTGATTTCATGTTGTACCAGCTCTCGCCACTGCCCATGGGGTCGTCGGTGAAGTGGAACACGGCGTTCATCTCGGGCTGCCCCAGACTGGTGTTCGTCAGGTAGTAGCGCGCCACGTCCTGCTCGCTCTCCACGATGTGCGAGAAGAAGTCGTCGAAGCTCGTCTGGAAGAACTGGCGGTTTTTCATGGAGTGGTAGAACCAGATGGTCTGGTCGGCTATGTGGCTGTGCCACATGTAGAGGCGTCCGCTCTCAACGAGCCCGGTCAGCTGTTCGTCGTAATACTTCAGCAGCTGGTCGGCGCGCTCGTTGTTCTGGCGGTTCACCACGAGCTGGTGGTTGCAGCGGTACTCGTCGGTGACGTCGAAGACGGCGCAGAAGTAGTTGATGAGCTCTCCCTTGCTGTTGAATAGCGGATGGACGCAGAACTC
>FLNV01000584.1_pt1 | contig 25967 bp, 19 predicted proteins | sample 1140351 | NCBI WGS metagenome assembly FLNV01 (sample SAMEA3878207, study PRJEB12797) | bioreactor metagenome | biome: Moose rumen | place: Sweden | collected 2011-10
TGACAACAAAAGCCCATACTCCATTACTGAAGTGGCAACGCTGATAAGAGTGTCTGCTTTGGAAAAGACTCTCCTTAGAGAACTAATCACTAAGCCGAGAACCTCTGTCAATTTCAATCAATATGTCAAAGAGCTACCTCTATTTGAGAATGTGTAAAACTTAACGCGATTTTATCGCATCAGTATTATTTCATCAACATTAGTTTCCAATATATTTTTCTTCCAAAATTTTTTTGCAAAGATAATAAAGGTGTGTGAAAAATTAATAATTGTAATGGTTCAAGTTGGTTCAAACCAAAATGTTTATAATAAGTTCAATTACAAAAAATTTTCAGAATTCATTGAAAACACAAAAAAATCATTTTATTTGCAGTGTCCATGGTTGATGTGTAAAAGGTTAAACTATTGATTTTAACCTTTAAAGTTATCAAAGAGTCTCCACGCCTTCTTTTTTTATTGCTGGTGCAAACATAGTAACTGTCCGTTAAACTTTTTGTGATAGGTTAGCTTGAAATCGAAGCGATATCTTTAATCTTATCCTTGCATTGCTCCATAAGCCATTTGGGGGTGGAAGTGGCTCCGCAGATGCCTACAGAAGACTTGTTCTGCAACCATGATGCCTGAATTTCATCTGGTTTTTCAATCAGATACGCATTCTCATTCACTTTCCTGCATTGGCTGAACAGCACCTTTCCGTTGCTGCTCTTCTTTCCAGCCACGAACAAGACGACATCGTGTTTCTCTGCGAACTCGGTTATGTCGCTTATTCGATTGGCCACCTGCCGGCATACAGTGTCGAAGAACTTGAATGTGAGACCTTTTCCGTTCGACATCTCGTTCTTCATGTCAGTTGGGTGAACATTCATCCTTGCAGCGATGGCGTCGACAAGTGTGCGGAATCCTTCGAGCGACATGGTTGTCTGTGAATAAAGTGAAATGCTCTTTGAGAAATCGAATTTGTCGAGGTCGTCGAGGTTCTCAATAACGATGGCGGTGCCGTCGGTCTGACCTACCAACCCTACCACTTCGGCATGTCCGTTCTTCCCGTAAATGGCTATCTGGGTGTTAAGTCCCCTGCTCTCTGTGTATTCCTGCTTGATTCGCCTCTGCAGGCTTAAAACAACGGGGCATGTGGCATCTATAACCGAAAGGTTGTTTGCTTCCGCCTTGGCATAGGTGGTGGGTGGTTCTCCATGTGCACGGAACATGATTTTAGAGCCTTTCACGCTCTTTATCTGCTCATGCTCTATGGTTACCAGCCCTAAATCTCTGAGGCGTTCGCACTCACGTCCGTTGTGCACGATATCGCCAAGGCAATATAGGCGTCCGCCTTTTGCCAACTCCTCTTCGGCTTTTCTGATTGCAGTGGTCACACCGAAACAGAATCCGGAAGCTTCATCGATTTCTATTGTCATCATTTCTCATCCGAATTAACGCGAATGTAAGATATTGTTACGCTGTGGCTTGATTGAAAAAGTCGAGAAGAATGGCGTTCTGCTGATCTTTAGTAAGATTGGAATTATCAATTACTTTTGCATCTTCCGCCTGTCGGAGTGGTGCCACATCGCGATGGGTGTCGATATAATCTCTCTCCTGCACGTTTTTCAGCACTTCTTCATATTTCACATCTTTGTCGCCTTTTGCCTTCAGCTCGTCGAAACGTCGTTGTGCCCTCACTTCAGGCGATGCAGTAAGGAAAATCTTCAGTTCTGCATGAGGGAAGACAGCAGTTCCGATATCACGTCCGTCCATCACAATTCCCTTCTTCTTTCCCATGTCCTTCTGCTGACGGGTGAGGAATTCCCTGACAAATGGCAAGGCAGCAACCGGGCTCACGGCGTCCGACACCCTCATGGTGCGTATTTCCGTTTCCACCACGTTGCCATTCAGACATGCTAATGGAAGATTTGTCTGAGAGTCGAGTTTGAAGCTCACCTTGATTTTCCCTTCCTTAATATGTTGTTGAAGCAAGTCGGCATCAACAATCGTCTTTTCATTTTCCTGCGATATCATTCCGTTGTCGAGAGCATAAAGGGTGACAACCCTATACATGGCACCTGTGTCGACATATATATATCCCACTTTCTGTGCCAACACCTTAGCCATTGTGCTCTTGCCACACGAAGAATAGCCATCGATGGCAACTATTATCTTTTTCATAATTTCTTTTTTTTAGTAATAATTGAGTATCCCTTGTCGTAATCGTCAAAATCTACAATCAGACAGGTTCTAAAATTAAAAAGAGACAAGAGCCGATAATGAATCCGGCCCTTATCTCCTTATGATTTTAAATTAACGCTTAGGCAGGTAATCCCTTGCCATGGCATGCCTTGAACTTCTTTCCCGAGCCGCACGGACAAGGGTCGTTTCGTCCGACCTTCGGTCCGTTGTTGACCACCGGTCTGCGCTGCTGCGGTCCGGCTGGTCCGCGTTGCGCTCCCGCATGTGCAGCAGCCTGCTGCATGGCTTTCTGAGTTTCGGACAGTTCGTCGAGATTCTGCTTCGACTCTACGGTCTGCTGTCTTTGACGCGGCTGTTGTGCTGGTGCCTGTCGGATGTTCTCAGGTTGCTGTATTGGGAGGTTCACTCTCATGAGCACACTGACCGTACCGTCGTTGATTTCGTCAATCATATTGTCGTAGAGTTTCACTGATTCGAGCTTGAATATAAGCAGAGGGTCCTTTTGCTCGTAACTTGCATTCTGCACCGAATGCTGCAGTTCGTCGAGCGCGCGCAGGTTCTCTTTCCATGCCTCATCGATGGTGTGAAGCAGTATGGCTTTTTCGAATGCGGTGATGATGTTCTTTCCTTCTGTTTCGTATGCCTCTTTAAGCGGAACGGAAATCTGATATGTACGACGTCCGTCGGTTAGCGGCACTATGATATTCTCATACTGATGTCCCTTGTTTTCAAATACGTCCTTTATCACAGGATATGCGTTACGAGCCAGACGTTCACCTCTCTCTCGGAAAGTTGCGATGACTTGTTGGAAAGCAGTCTCTTCCCTGTCGTTTCGATTAATGTCTTCATGCTGTTGTGCATTGAACGGATATTCCATAGCAAAAATGGTGAGGAATCTCTCCTTGCATCCGTCGAAGTCGTTATTCTCGAGTATATTCACCACACGGTCCCAAATCATGTTGGAAATGTCCATACCGATTCTCTGTCCCATGAGAGCATGACGTCGGCGTTCGTAAACCACCTTACGTTGGCGGTTCATCACGTCGTCGTATTCGAGCAGACGCTTACGCACACCGAAGTGGTTTTCCTCCACTTTCTTCTGTGCTCTTTCTATCGACTTATTGATCATGGAATGTTCGATTACCTCGCCTTCCTTGAATCCCAACCGGTCCATGATGGATGCGATTCTGTCGGATGCGAAGAGTCGCATGAGTTTGTCTTCAAGCGACACGTAGAATACAGAAGAGCCCGGGTCGCCCTGACGTCCGGAACGTCCACGCAGCTGTCGGTCTACACGTCGGCTTTCATGTCGCTCCGTACCGATGATGGCAAGACCACCCGCTTCCCTCACCTCTGGAGAGAGCTTGATGTCAGTACCACGACCAGCCATGTTGGTTGCGATGGTAACGATAGACTTCTGACCCGCCTGTGCCACGATATCCGCTTCCTTCTGATGGAGTTTGGCGTTGAGGACATTATGTTCGATTTTCCTCATTGTCAGCATCTTCGAGAGCATTTCTGATATTTCCACAGATGTTGTACCCACAAGTACCGGACGGCCTTGATTGACCATATTCTGGATTTCCTCAATCACCGCCTTATACTTTTCTCGGTTAGTGCGGTACACACGGTCGTTCATGTCGATACGTGCAATAGGCTTGTTTGTAGGGATTTCCACCACGTCGAGCTTATAAATATCCCAGAACTCACCAGCTTCTGTGATAGCAGTACCGGTCATACCCGCCAGTTTGTGATACATACGGAAATAGTTCTGTAGTGTGATTGTAGCGAAGGTCTGTGTTGCAGCCTCCACCTTTACACGTTCCTTTGCCTCGACAGCCTGGTGGAGTCCGTCGCTCCAGCGTCTGCCTTCCATTATACGTCCGGTCTGCTCATCCACGATTTTCACTTCACCGTCCATCACCACATAGTCGTCGTCCTTGATGAACATGGTATAGGCCTTCAGGAGCTGCTGCATGGTGTGCACACGCTCTGACTTGACGGCGTAGTCCTGCATGAGCTGATCCTTCTTCTCGAGTCGCTCCTCGTCGGAGAGATTCTGTGCGTCGAGGTCGGCAAGCTGTCCGGCAATGTCGGGCAGCACGAAGAACTGGTCGTCCTTCTTGATGTCGGCCACGAGCTGGTTGCCCTTGTCGGTCATTTCCACCGACTTGAATTTCTCCTCAACGACGAAGTAAAGCGGGTCGACCGCTTCCGGCATCCGTCGGTTGTTGTTTTCCATGTATACAGCCTCCGTCTTGAGCAATCCGCTCTTGATTCCGTCTTCAGAAAGGAACTTGATGAGCGCATTGTTCTTAGGCATTCCCTTATATGCACGGAAAAGTGCAAGGAATCCGGCTTCCACCTCCTTCTGGTCATCGGAATAAATGAGTTTTTTGGCGGTGGCCAAGTATTCGTTTGTCAGTTTTTTCTGTGCGTCGACGAGTTTCTCCACAATCGGGCAGTACTCTTCGAACATCTGTACCTCGCCTTTCGGCACTGGTCCGGATATGATGAGCGGCGTACGGGCATCGTCGATTAAAACCGAGTCGACCTCATCGACGATGGCATAATTATGTGCTCTCTGCACGAGTTCCTGCGGATGCATAGCCATGTTGTCGCGCAGGTAGTCGAAACCAAACTCGTTGTTCGTACCGAATGTGATGTCGGCTTGGTATGCCTTACGTCGAGCGTCGGAATTAGGTCGGTGCTTGTCGATGCAGTCGACCGACAGGCCATGGAACATATACAGCGGTCCCATCCATTCAGAGTCACGCTTAGCCAGATAGTCGTTGACAGTGACCACATGCACACCGTTGCGTGTAAGTGCATTCAGGAACACCGGCAAAGTGGCGACGAGCGTTTTACCTTCACCCGTGGCCATCTCTGCAATTTTTCCCTGATGCAGCACGGCTCCACCAATGAGCTGCACATCATAGTGTATCATGTTCCACACGGTTTCGTTGCCTCCGGCTTCCCATTTATTATACCAAATGGCCTTGTCGCCATCGATATCCACGAAATCGTGGGTCTGTGCCAATTCACGGTCGAAATCGGTGGCGGTGACTTCAATCTCCTCGTTTTCAGTGAAACGGCGAGCAGTATCTTTAACGATTGCAAACACTTCAGGCAGGTGTTTGTCGAGTTCCTTCTCAAATTCTTCGAGAATTTCCTTTTCGATGGAGTCTATTTCGTCGAAAATCGGTTTACGCTTTTCTATTTCCGTTTCCTGAATCTTTGCATTCAGTTCTGCTATCTTGTTTCTCAGCGGTTGAACCTTTTCCTGGAGTTGAGCCTTGATTTTGTCCGTTCTGGCACGGAGATCATCGTTAGAAAGGGCTTGGATTTCAGGATATACCGCATTAACTTTATCGACAATAGGACGAAGAGCCTTCATGTCTCTTGAAGCCTTATTGCCGAATAATGAGCTTAGGAAACTGTTTAATCCCATATTTCTGTTTTTCTTTATTCGTGTGGTTGTCTCGGATTGCCGTGCATCACGGTTTTTCCCTCCACATCTTTATTTATAATGTTATTTATTTTTTTCTGTTGATAAGTTTAACTGCATTCACGCTCTTTCCCAGAACAATAATTCGCGTTATGCTTCTTATGAGCAAAGTCAATACCAGCGGCAGCATCGCCAGATGGAATGACTGTAAAGGCAGAACAAACAATATCAGTGTGAATGTAAGAACTGCCAAATTGACAAGTTCAAACACGTCGTACTTCAATCCCTTGATCATGACCTTAGCCATAAATTTCTTCTGCCATGCAATATAGATTACATTCGGAATCATGAAGAACACAATCGGATTAAACGCCATGACGAGCCAGTTGGACCCGACAGCCGGATGCTCCGAGAAGAAGAAGAGGAAAGCTACGAGGAATCCCGCGAGACCGCGAACGAATAATCCCGTGATATCAGCCCAAAGGCTCAATTTTCCTCGTTTTATGTCAAAAATGCAAAGTATAAACGTAATGACAAGCAGCAATGTGAACAAGACAATCGGTGAAAGTGGGAAACTGCCTTCCCTATCCTGTTCGGTTGTCGGAGCGATCGTTTCTTTCCTGCTTACAATCTTCCTGCTTTGACCATCGGCGGAAATGATGACCGCTTCATCAAGTTCGCCCTCATAGACCGACGGTATGAACATCTGCTCTTTCTGGCTCCGCGGTTTGTCGACTTCAGCCCCGAGCACAAAGTCGATGCCGAATTCCAGCCAAGGAGTTACATCCGTGAACCGGTGTAACACATCCCTGAATGTGGTCTCTTCATACTTTGGATCGCGTTTCTGATATATTACCTCCTCGCCTGTAAGCGCCACCGCTTTCTCTATGATGTTGATTGCACGAGTGGTGCAGTTGTCATAAAGGAAATTATATCTGTAGGTTCGGTTTTCGGGTTGTGCGTTGATTTCGAGCAAGCGTGTCAACGAGTCTTTCTGCTCGGAAGTCAGATTGAGTTCCTGCTCATACATCTGTATTCCGAAATAGTCGCGATAGCGTCCTATGAACCGGTCGGCATTGTCTACCGAAAGTACATAGTCGGTTTCGCCTTTAACGAAATAATAGATGAAGTTGTTTCTTCTGCTGTCGAACACCCCATAGTTGTAAACCTGATCATAGAAAGGATTGTTCAGGTCGCGTATACGGATAGCAGTATGCCCGAACATCTGATATGCATCGGGTCCGGGGTCACACGTTATCAAGGTGACACGCAGGTTAATGCCTGTGGAGTCGGCCGGTTGCAGGTCGAGAGAGTCTGCAGCTGTTTCCTGTGCATCTATCACACAGAAATTCAGCACAAAGGATAATATCAGCAGACTTATATATCTTATTGCTCTCATAAATAGGAATCAGTTCGCATATTAAGATGCAAAGTTACTAAAAAATATCCTCATATGAAAATTAAAAGGCACTTTATATTCACTATTCTGACAATAAGTCATACAAGAAGATGCCGTTGGCTTATCAGCAAAAGCGAATATGCATGTTTTCAGGAAGAGAACACTTCCAGATTCTCCGCACTGGTGTATTTCCGAAGCAGGTGCGCCATGAATTCTGCACAAGCTTTTGTCTGCGCTTCATTTCCGTCGTATCCATTGACGAAAGCTATGAAATGTGTTGTCGACATGCTGAGTTTTGTCCGTTCATGATCGCTCGTAGGGGTTCCTATGCCTCCAGACGCATCCCTATATACAGGCATACCGGCAATATTGAGAGTCCCTCTGCCAATGCCTTCATAAGGCTCACCTTCACGTCCGATTCCAAGCACCACATGGTCGCCATCAATCTTGTCGAGGTCAAAGCCGCCGATGCTGTAGCCATAACGTATTGACGCGAGATTGACGAGGTCGACAGCGGTATCGATCTGATACAGTCCCTTGCCTTGGATTATGCGTCGCATCAACTGTTCGTTCGACGGACGATAGCGGCTGGGATCCTTACCGCAACGTTTATATGCTTCGCGGGTGGCGGCAATACCACTTATCCGCTTTATGCTCTCCGTGGTGTGCAGAGCCTTCAATCGGGATATCTCTTCTTCAATTTCGCTCCAGAGGGCGGCATCATATTGAGAATTTCGGATTTCAGCCCGTACCACAGAAAATCGGAAATCCGGACAAACGGCACGGATTTCATCACTTATGTCTACCCTAATGTTTCTCATTTTAATACGCTTAATCTCACATCGGCCATTATGCCACTAAAGACTTGTCAATGAATATGATGTGTTTATTTATGTTCGATGTATTTTCTTATTTATTCCGCAAATTTACGTTTTATTCGTGAAACTTGCAAACTTATGCGCTATAAGCCAAACCGCCATGATGCATGGGTGCATCATGGCGGTGACATGAATATTGGAGTTAAATTCCGGCATTTACTTCACGATTACCTTCTTTCCTCCAACAATGTAGATACCCCTGCTCACACGGCTTACTTTGCGTCCTTGCAGGTCGAAGATATCGCCATTGAAATTGATGAGATCGTCGGCCGAGATGGATTCGATGGCAGTGGCAGCTTCGACTGTGAGAGTACCGTTGACATAGGTGATTTCATAGTTGCGTGCTTCTGCACCGCTTACTCTGATTTCGTATTCACCCGCCGGGCTGTCAGGAGTGGCATCGCATTCCACTACAGGCAGTACGCTGAGCGCAGTCTCCGGTTTCTCGCTGTTGCGCCATCCGCGGTAGTTGAGTTTGAATTCCGGGTTTTCCTCACCCTGCATACGGGTTACAGAGCGTGCAGTGATGGTGAGCGGAGCCGGCTCTACAGTGAGTTTTCCACTCACCACTTCAAGTCCCTCGCTCGATATGTCTGAGGTGTTAGCCTCGATGGTGTATTCTCCAACAGGGAGTGTGAGGTCGGTATAGCTGTCGCCGGTTTCCGGATCAGCTACAGCCGGCACGGAGAATGTTGGAGTGCCGTTGATAGGTGCGCCGTCCACTTCGAATGTGAATGTAGGGTTAGCCCGTCCATACTGACGGCTTTCGTCAGCCACTGTGATTACTGGTTGGCCTGTGTAAGGCTTGATTGTGCATTTACCCCATACCGGGTCAGCCTGGTATTGCTCCACAAGTGCTTCAGGCACGAACACCGTACATTTAGACGGAACAGCCGCATTGTCGGCAATGACCATTTCGTTGGCAAGCACCGCGATGTATTTCAGCGATGAGCAAGAAGCGAATACGTTGGTGCCGAGAGTTCTCACTTCCTGAGGGATATAGAGCGACGTGAGCGACGAGTTCTTATAGAATGCGTTGTCGTCGAGCCGGGTGATGGAAGTGAAGTACTTGAGTTCTTCGAACGACTTGAGAGTGGTTGCAAGTCGGAACGTGGTTCTGATGTCGGTCACAGCCGCTGCCTCTTCGAGGCTAAGTTCGCCGTCGTCGTCAGCATCCCAGTTGTGCACACACAATGCCTTAGCCCTGGAGTCGTTGAAGTCGATATAGTGCATTTTGCTTCTCAGTGAGGCAATCGCTCCATTGATGTCGTCGATGGTGCTGTTGAAGTTGTCGTAGACAGCATGTTCGCTTGCTGCGTCGATGCCCTTGGCATCAGCCTGTTCGAGCAGTTTCTTCAGAGCCTTGGTTTGAGCATCCATTTGTTCAGCCGCATCAAAGTCGTCTTTTGTGATGAATGCCCAGCGGATGTGTCCAGCATCGGCAGTGACGTCCCAATATAGTCCGTAGGTTTCCCATGTGTAACTTGTAGGGTGGTTGGTCTGCACACCCAGATATTCGCCTTCCACATAATTGGTTTTGTCGGTAGCCGGTACCTGCATGGTGTAGATATTGTCGCCCACGAGTTCGGTCTGCCAGTAGGCTGTAGCCCCCTGCTGTCCGTCGACGAAGCAAGTCTTTACGCCTTCTCCCACCTTAGTGTCGGAGGATGTTCTGAAGAGCACGTGGCTTCCACCAGCGAGGTCGGAATAGAGGTAATACACACCATCGGCCATTGAGCTGGTGCGACGGAACTGATACAGGAGTCCGTCTTTGGCCACAACTGCCTGAGTGCCATAAGCCTCGCCGTTGGTAACATATCTGCCCATGTCCACATTATAAACATAGCCACTCACACTCGGCTCGATTGGTGAGAATTTAGGGATTGTGCGTCCACGCACTTCCACGATTTTGCCGAATTCCTTCCACACTTCTGCGTTGGCATAGAGTTCGCGCGAGCCAACCGGCACATAGAGTGTGGCATTGTCCAGATCCACGCCTGTGAAGGCACCATCTCCGAGGTCGATTTTATCAGGGTTGTCGACCAGTACTGTCACGTCGGTTAGGGCTGTACAACCGTTGAATGCATTGGTGCCGATGGTAGTGAGATATTCCGGCAGAACTATTTCCCTCAGATTCTCGCAATTCCGGAACGCATTGTAGTACATGGCTGTGAGGTTGGCCGGAAGATTCACTTTTTCCAGCGTCCTGCAATTCTGGAACGAATTGCCATAGATGAAGCCTGCATTCATGAAATATTCCAGATCGCTCAGATCCTTAAATGCCGTTCCCTCGAAAGTGTAGTATCCGAAGTCGGTGATTTTCGACGCTTCGGAATAAGTGATTTCACCGTCACCATCGGAATCCCAGTAAGTGATGGCTACATTTCGCAGCAGGTCGTCCCTGAAGTTAATGAAATTCAGCTTCTTGCGGAGAGTTTTCTCTGCAGCCTTGATTTCATCCAGCGAGCTGTTGAGGTTGTCGTAGACTTCCTGTTCGAACGACACGTCGGTGCCCTTCTTAGTGGCCTTTTCGATGAGGCTCTTCAAATTTTGAGCTTCATTATACTTAGCAAGTTGGTCGGCGTCGTACTCCACGAACCTCCACTGGCAATTGCGTGGATAGTTGGTGTATGAAATGTCGGAATAAGCTCCGTAGGTAGGCGATGCGTAATTGCTGTTGTGGTCGGTCTGCACGCCGAAATAAGCATCAGCCGCATAACCTGCCACACCCGACGGCACTTGGAATGTATATACGCCATCTCCCACGCTATTCACCCTCCACCAGGATGTTTTGTCAGAGATGTGCGTGTTGTCGCCGTCGACGAAGCAAGCCTTCACACCGACACCCACATTGTTGTCGTTGGATGTGCGGAAGAGGATGTGTCCGCTGGCATCTGTATCAGGTGAATAGAGATAGTAGACACTATCCGACATGGTGCTGTTTTTGCGGAGTTCGAATCTCATTAGTTCAGAACTACCGACAACGGCCTGAGTGCCCCATGCCTCGCCTTTGGTGAGATAACGTCCGGTGCCTTCATTGAAGAGATATACTTGCTTGTTGGCAGTCAGTTCGATGAAATTTCCACCGGAGAGGCTGCGCTCTTCATAGATGGTTCCGAAATCCCTCCACTGGTCGGCTGAGCGATAGTAGTCGGCTGTTCCCTGCTCGGCATAGAGAGTGGCTTTAGCCACGGAGCTGCTTGCGAAGACGTCGACTCCCATTTCGATGCTTGAGGGACTGACGCTATGGACAGTGAACGAAGCGAGGCGGGTGCATCCTGAGAACGCATTAGCACCAATTTTAGTGACGTTGATAGGCAAGTCGATATCAGTGATGAGAATGCATCCCGAGAATGAACTTTCACTGATTTCAGTAAGTCCCGACGGGAGAGTCACTTCTGGCAGTGCCCTACATCCGGCGAAAGCCGATTTACCTATGCTGACCACATGTTCAGGAATCTTAAACACCTTAAGTGCACGGCATCCGTTGAACGCGAAGTCGCCTATGCTTTTCAGTTTCTTCGGCAGTTTGACGCTTGTGAGTGTTGTACATCCGTCGAATGCATTGTCGGCGATATGTGTAAGGCCCGTGAAATTATAAAGTTCGGTGAAGGCTGATATTCTCTGTCCTTTGAACACTTCGCCGAGGTCTGTCACAGCAGCCGCTTCGCCGAAAGTGAATTTTCCGTCGCCGTTGGTATCCCAGTTTTCAATACAGAGTCGCTTTACCGTGGCATTAGCGATTGGCATTTCCTTTTCGCTATAGTTATCCGGTTCGCATCCGATGACAGCATCCTGATACTGGCTATATCCGTCGCCGGATCCACCGATTCCTTGTGATGAAGGGTTAAGGCTTGAAAGGAGGAAAAATCCGTCGCTCATTCCACCCCACCCCCAGTTGATGTGGTAGCAGTGGTTTCCGTCGTAGCCATCTGTTACGAACGCGTGTCCTGCAGCCGAATTGGCACCGCTGAGATAGCACACCCTACCCTGCTCCAGTTCACTGTAGATCAGAGCGTCCCAGCTGTCGTCGGTATAGTTTCGGCGTTCCACATAGCGTGCCTTGCTGTAGCCGAAATAATTGTTCAGAGCATCCGCCACCTTATATGATTGTGCTCCAGAAGAGCTATTGGTGTAGTCCATTTCAACCGACACTCCGCAATAGTGCATGAGTTGTGCAACTGCGAGTTGTTGTTTACCTGTGGATCCACCCGAGTAGGTGTCGAGCATATTAGCCCAGTCGATAGGCGAGCCAGCAGGAATGCCTTCCACTGCAAGTTGGCCGTATGTTTCATGTGATGTCCAAGTGGTGTAGCCAGGGATGTCTGCCTGGACTTCATCTACGCCTTTCGCTTTTTGGTGGTACATGACCTGTGCCATTGCAGTGGCCACACATCCAGTGACTGAGCGTCCGAGGGAGAAATACATAGGGCACTCGTTGTTGTAGGGTGCACCCTGATTCCATTTTGATGTGAGCATAGGTGAGATAGCTGGATGAGTAGGCACCTTGCGAGGTTTTGCATTCGGAGTGGACTGCAGCTGCTCGATATACGTGGCATAGCTGTCAAGCCAATAGCGCATGTTGTCGGGGATAGCCTGATAGTCGAATTCGCCGGAATCAGTATATCCGAGTGGTGGATCTATGGCGTCGTCACCGGCTATGATGACATAGCCGCCGTTATTCTCCCTGTTGAACACATAGTAGAGTGCGTTTTCTGCCGATACGGCACGTCCGGGAGCCAATCGCCGGCTGTTGGTTACAGGTGCGAGTTTTCGGCTTCCAGCCATGTTCTTCACGAGAGTCTCGGCCTTCTTCTGTGCCTGCTCGCGCGTGATAGGGTCGGCCCATGCAAATGAAGCTGCAAAGAGGACTAACATGACCATCCAAAGACGCTTACATGATACAGCGGCTCCGGACAGTCGGAAAAAAGTAGAAGTTTTTTTCATAAACAGATATATTGCTAGTTAGTAATTGATTGTTTTCTGCATTAAGTAGATACCAATTTACAAAATTCCGAAAAAAACATGAGATATGCAAAGAAAATGCATAAAAAACCCATAGGCTTAAGAATAATTAAGTTAATTCTATCTTTGCACGTTGAATAATCCAAACTTTTGCATTTATAGCAGAACATTAATCCCGAACCGGACATCAGGTTTTATGCCTGACTAATATTTATATTAAACTATCATGCATTATGCCGTCGCATAATATTCCTGTAGATGACAGTCTGCGAGAGCCCCCTTGCGGCAAGATAGATAATGAACGCCATCCACAGCGCATGGTTGGCCAATGATGAGAAGAGCAGAAAATAGGCCGCAAAAAAGAGCGCCGTGGCGATGGCGGATGACAGGAGCAGTCCGCGAGAGGCTGTGATTCCAACGAAGACGCCATCCCAGATGAATGCCGCCACTCCGGCCATTGGGAAGAGCCATGTCCAGAAGGAGTAGTCCTGGGCCGACGTGATGACGGCGGGGTCGTCGGTTAGGAGAGAAATGATTTGGCTGTCGGCCAGGAAATAAGCTAATGAAAAGAGCAGAGTCATGGCAGCGCCCCACATGAACAGTCGTCGCACCACGAAGCGCATGCTGCCGGCATCGTTGGCTCCATAGAATTTGCCAGCCAGCGCTTCACCGGCATAGGCGAATCCGTCCATGATGTAGGAGAAGAACATGAAGAACTGCATGAGCAGTGTGTTGACGGCCAGGATGGCGTTACCTTGCCATGATCCGGCGGATGTGAAAAAGAGGAACACCGCCACGAGGCAGATGGTCCGTAGGAAGATGTCGCGGTTGACCTTGAAAAAGCTTGCCATCTGCGACCGCTGCATCACCTTGCTCCAGTTTAATAAGGAACGTACCTTGCGGTATCTCCACATATAAACGACGAGCGCCACGGCAAGTCCGACATACTGGGCTATGAGGGTGCCCAATGCCACACCTTCCACCTTCATCCCCATGGCATAAACGAAAAGGAGGCTCGTCGCTATGTTTGTGAGATTCTGCAGAATGGCAACCATCATAGGTGTGCGCGAATCCTGCATGCCAAGAAACCATCCGGAAAAGGCGAAAAGGAGCAACGACGGAGGTGCTCCCCATATGCAGATGTCGAAATAGGTCTTCACATAACGTTCCACCTGTGCATCAGGACTCATTATCCACATTGTGGCATGATATATGGGCCGCTGTAAGAGGATGAGCAAAAGCGAGATGGTCAGAGAGATGACAACACCCCTCGAAATGAGCTGCGCAGTTTCGCTGAAGTCGCGCCGTCCGTAGGCCTGGGCAGTGAGACCGCTGGAACCCATACGGATGAACCCGAACACCCAATACATCACATTGAAAATCATGCCTCCCACCGAAATGGCCCCTATAAATTCCGTTGCACCCAGATGTCCCACAATAGCAAGGTCTACCAGCCCGAGAAGAGGGACGGTAATGTTGCTTACGATAGAGGGTACGGCAATGCGCATTATCTGGCGGTTGATCGACATGGCAGTAGTGAATTTTATGAATTCAGTATTTTAGCACAAGTGGCAGTAAGGAATGTCTGGATGACTCATGCCGTTGTTCTTACCTTTTATCTATTGGAAGATAAGAACCTGTACATGTTATTTTAGAAATTTCGGTGCAAATTTCGGTAAAATTATTGAAAAAACATTGAAACGCTTTGTATTATTTGTATTTTTACTAAATTTGCATCAGATAACACCATTTCAACATATTGACATGAAAGGATTTAAATCATTATTTATATTCGTGTGTCTGCTGACAGTTTTCAGCACTAAGGCACAGGAGAGGAGAAACGTGACCGTAAGATTGGAAACCACCTACGGTGACATCCGCATCCGATTGTTTGACGACACACCGGGCCATCGCGACAATTTCATAAAGAACGTGGAAGAGGGAATGTACGACGGAGTGATGTTTCACCGCATCATCCGCAATTTCATGATTCAGACTGGCAACCCCGACACTCGCGAGGGTGATTTCGAGAAAGTGGAGCCGGACGACACCACTCAGATGGGTCCGTCGATTCCTGCAGAGATCCGCATCCCCGAGCATTACCATCTGCGGGGTATGGTTGCTGCAGCAAGGGAAGGCGACGAAATCAATCCACTCAAGGAGTCGAGCAAATATCAGTTCTACATCGTGACCGGCAAGCATATGGACCGTGCAAATATGGCCATCTACGAGCAGGAGCGCAGGGAAGTGGCCATCGACCTGCTGTTCAACAAGAAAGTGGCGGAGCATGCTGCCGAATTGTCGCAATTCTACACCGACCGCAACCCGTCGGGGGCAGTGAAGATGCGCGAGCGCCTTTATGATGAAGCGAAAGAAGAGATGGAGGCTCTCTACAAGCCTTTCTTCACCGACGAGATGCGGCGTCAATACGTGTATAACGGAGGAACCCCCTGGCTCGACGGCGACTACACCGTTTTCGGCGAGGTGATTGACGGAATGAAAACCGTGCTGAAGATAGAGAAGGTGAAGACTGATGCCGACGATGCACCTAAAGAAGAGGTCAGGATTCTGAAGGCAGTGGTGGAATAGATTCCAAGAGATGGGGAACAAAGGACGAAAGATGAGGTAAAATGCATGAGGGAAAACCGGGATAAAGAAAAATCACGTTTTTTATCTTTTTTAGGTTGATTGAACTACTGAAACTTGAAACATAAATATACTATAATTTTAAAGCATAAAAAAATGGCTGTTGAGGTTAGAAGTGGATTGAACCGGTTTTCCTCAACAGCCATTGTATTTTTATACAAATGGAGACATCGTCAGAATTTTATCCTGCAGCCATACTCTTGAATTTCAGTATTCTATAGGTGTATTTAGAAGTCCATTCACGTATTTTCAGAATAGGATTTGTGCCTCCGTATCTAACGATGTCATACGATTTCTCAAATTGCTCAGGCTCCATGTAGTTATACAACATGATTGACGTTTCGTAAAGGTGCCATTTATACATGTTTGCCATGGCAGGGCCGGACATGTATGTAGTTTCCTGCACAACATCACCTGAGTTTTTGAACGTCCATGAAATTCTCACTTCTGAAGGATCCACAGCTTCAGGGTTGGAAGCACCCGGCTCCCATGTTTCAACCAATTGCCATTTACAAGCCAATTGGTTCTTGTTTATATTGACCTGTTCGAATTCAGGTTTTGAAACACGCTTGAAGTAGAGAGTTTCTTTACTATAGTCGCTAAACAATACTAGTTCCTTGGAATTAAGCTTCTTGATTTCGTTAGTAACGGTCATTTTTTCCCTGTTTCCGGGTTGGTCAAGACGTAAGAGATTGTTTTTCCGTCTTTTGCGTAGTTCAACGAACCAGCATATATGAGCTGGCCCTCATAGTCGTATTCGCAGCTGGTTATTTTCTTAGTCGCTTCATCGAACTGCCAGATAAATTCCTCGTTGTCACCAAACAATTCTTCACCGGGAGAACTGTCAGTTGACTTTGTTAATTTCCAATAGCCGTCGAGGTTTGAAGACTTGTTATCTTTATCGTCGTCGTCCTTACTGCATGATGTAAACAGAAAGTTTCCCAAAAGCAGCAGAGCAACTGGCAAAATCCATAAATAACAGTTTTTTATTCTCATAATAATTTTATTAGTTATAATTAAAGTTTGTTTTTAAGCTGTGGTCTTTATACTGAAAAGACCTACAACGGATTAAATAATTTCTATAATAGAGGAATAAGTACTTGGAACATCTGAATGCCTGTCAGAAAGAAAGCCGGAAGAGATGTCAGTGCTTTGATTCTGCTCTTGATGGCTCCTGCATTATACATGTAGTCATGATGTTCCGCCACCAAGGTGATGTATATGCGTCCTAGAGGGGCATAACAAAACATTTCAGATTTGGGTATGTTCTTAATTTACTTAAGTATGCAGTATTTAGCGGAAAGATAGAACACCTGTCCGTCGAACTTGGTTTTATAGAATCCGTTGACTTTTCCGAGATATGGAAGGCGTGTGCCCTTGGGCAGATAATAAGGTTTCCATGAATAGCTGTTACCATACACACCGAGTTCTCTCTCCGGATGAACTAGGAACTGAAGTTGAGCCACAGAACCTCCATAGTTCTCGTCATAGCAATAAATACCGGAAGAGGTGGACGGTTTTTCGCGCAGGCGGAGATTAGTGGCGTTGATCACGAAATAGCGTTCTCCGCTTACAGTTCCAGGCAGATGGCACACTCTCTTGGGAATTTCCACAAACGCAGCAGTATATCCACCGAAGTAATTGTACACATTGCCTTCTTTGTATACAAGGAGAGCATCACCCTTTTTCAGCGTCCACTTTTGGCTTTCATCGAATCCACGAGGGTCGTCACACGAGTAGTTCTGGCTCATGATAACCACCATTTGCTGGGCGTTGGCTTTCATTGAGCAGGCCATCAATGCCACTGCAACCATAAGAAATTTAAATGCGATTTTCATAACTCTTAGTTTTTTATTAATTTAAAAATTAGTTTTTTCAACTTTCGGAAGCATTATTTCCTTATAGAATACATAAAGTCAAGAAGATGACGGCGGGATCCCCGTTCCATCCAGTCAAAACCTTGTGTTTCCACTTACAAAGATATATAAAAAAGGCTTAACACAAGAAAAAAGGTCAGGATTTTTTGGTAATAAAGAAAAAAATGCATACCTTTGCACTCGCAATTGATAAAATGGCGCTTTCGTCTAGCGGCTAGGACACATGCCTCTCACGCATGGAACACGGGTTCGATTCCCGTAGGCGCTACTAAAACAGCTAAAAAGATTGAAATTGGATCCTCACAAATTTAGGTGAGGATTTTTCATTTCAAGATTATAACTTCCCCTTTGTCAGATAGTTAGCGTATTGAAATTCATTCCGAACTCGCAAAATGAATTGTTTAATTTACGAGAAAAACGTTAACTATGCAATTTCTTGTTTGATAAATACTTACTAAAAATGTGATACAAGATTGACACTTGTAACACAAAAAATGTGATACAGAGTTGTCAATTTTCGTGCTAAAAACATTCATATCTTATGGATTGTATCACACTTTTGAACTATCAGACTGAAAATCAACATTTTTCGTAATTCTCGTATAAAAAGTTAAAATTATGAAAAAATCAATGGTTTCTGTAGTCTTTGACAGAAGAAAAAGAATTGATGTGACTGGCGAGGGAAGAGTTGAGATTTTAATCTATTTAAACAGGACTGAACGCAAGTATATTGGCGTTAAGAACTGCACCTTACCAGCATGGAAGAAATTTCAAAAAAGCATCGAATTGAAAATGGAGATGCAAATGTATCAGAAGATACTCGATTCCATGATAAGTAAGGGGGAAGATTTGACATTGACTAATCTTAACAGTCATTTAGGTATTGAATCCGCTAAAAGCGAAGAAGCGGAAAAGAAAAAGATGCTCCTTTCACCTACTGGCTTTATTGATTATATGCGTGAACACGTATCAAAAGAAAATCTTGCTGGAAAGTCTTTGGCAAGGAAAAGAGTAACCATGTCAGCCATGGAAAGGTTTGGCAGACTACTTAGCTTTTCCGACCTGACCGACAAGAACGTGAAAGCATTTGACGATTTCTTGCGAGAGGAAGCACCTCGCAGCCAACCTACCATTCATGCTTATCATAAGGTTATTAAGATGTATACTCGCCTTGCCCACCAGCTTGGCTATATTGAGACTGATCCTTACGACAGCCCACTCTGCCACTTTGAGAGGGGCAAGTACAAGGAACGTAAACCTCTTACTGAGGAGGAACTGCTTGAAATAAGAAGTGCTAAACTTCCCCAGAAGGAAGGTAGAGTAAGAGATTTGTTCGTGTTCTGTGCTTACACAGGATTGTCATATATTGACAGTCAGGTGTTCGACTTCGAGACGATGACACAGGAACTGAACGGATTCACTTACATTGATGGGGAGAGAGTGAAGACAGGAAATGCCTTCTTCACCCCTATCTTACCTCCGGCAATGGATGTTTTGAAGAAATACAAATATCAGCTGCCTCACATCACCAATCAGAAAGCGAATGACTATCTTCACCTTATTGAAGATAGGTTAAAAATCAACAAGCCTCTCACCACTCATGTTGCAAGGCATAGCTTTGCCACCTTGTGCTTGTCATACGATATACCTATAGAGAATGTTGCCCGGATGATGGGACATTCCAACATTCGGACGACACAGGTTTATGCCCGTATCTTGAAGAAAACCATTGAGCGACACACCGAGGCTTTGATTGCGAAAATCCAATAGGATTACTCCTCTAAGCGATATGCATCCATCTTCAATAGCTGTGACATTCCTGATTCAGCCGAGAATGTCGCAGTTATTTTCTCAGCGAGGTATTTCTTTCCGTGGATGAGGAAGATGGAGCGGACGTTGGGGATGGAATCGGCCAGGAACTGGAAGGTGTACTTCCGTGACTGGTCGATTTTGTGTGTGGCAGTGCGTGTGCTGTCGGCATACTTGCCTGACAGACGCATGGAGTATTCGTACGTGTGCCAAGATTCCCCACGGAGTTCCACAGGATCGATAATCGGGTGTGGCATCTGAGGATACCAGTTGAGCCATTCCCCGTTCCAGAATCCGACGTACATCTTGTCGAAGTATTCCTCTTTCTTTTCTTTCTCCCCTGCTGTCAGCGTGTTCACCGCCTGAGTCTGGTTCACATCCTCTTCCGTGTCGTCGCCATACGTGCCACATTCGATGAACACCAAATCACCGTAATAATCCCCTGTCTCGTCGATGCAGACCGGGACGATGCCCAATTCAGTGATGTCGGCATCCTCCCTCTTGTCATATAGATAAGGACTGAACATATTCACCGGCTGAATACGGAGATAATGTGATGTCTGCTCGTGTGACTGGTAGATGTCATCACACCTGATCACGAAATAAGTCTCCGTCTCCCGGCAGTGATGCAGAGACTTGTAGTAGGCATGGCTCAAATCGCCTGTCGTATATAGGTAACTGCTCAGTGCATTGAGCATCATGGACATCGTTCTCCATTCCACCACCGGCAGCTGGTTCTTCGCCCACGGACAGCAGTAGAACTTCCACATCTGATGGTCGCAGTCCTGATATGCCATGTTGGACTGCTCAATATATGTGTTATCCACATCCTCCTTGTCCGTCACCTCCACCGTGTGGGTGTCCGTGACATTCTTCAGCTCAACTACCTGTTGAGATGAAAGTATGTCCTTATTGAATGAGAACGATATATGCCTGGCTGTCTCGTCGATGTCGAACTGACCGCATAGGAACAGCTCCAGCTGTTCCAGGAACTCCGTGACCGACCAGTGCGGCAGTGCGAAGTTCAGATTTCGTAATTCCCATGGAATCGGCAGCGCATTGCAGACGATGCAGTCCACGAACTGCGAGTCCAGAATGGCAGACAAATCGTAGGTGTAGCCAAGCTGGTAGTTGACCTCATCAAGCACCTGCCTGATGACTTCAATAAGGAACGGAAAGCCCACGACTGTAGGCTCCTGTGTCTTGAAGTTGATTGTTCCCGGCGGATTTCTTGTCGTCGGCACCATGTCGTTCTGCACGTTGCCGGACGTGTTGTTCACCCACGGCATGACGACAAATCCGTAGTACTGCCCGGTACCTTGTTGCTCCTGCTGTTTCTGTTGTGTATATGTTTTCAGATAGTCACCCGGATTGTCATACGGTCCGACTTCCACCCACATTGAGCTCATCTGTATCTCATTGATATAGATGTCGTCAAGTGTGGTGTAGTAATTGCGTTTGCTCCTTCCCTCCAGAAACTGCACCTTGACTTCCGTGTCTGAGAGTTCTACTATCGACACCACGCCTGACTTGTGAAAATTCCTGTCGTGAATCTCACAGTCCAGGATAGTGTCCGTGAAATCGCAATCTTTTCTATAAAGATGTCCGAAGATGGCGATATTCTGAGGGCAGCCTTTCAGCGGAAAAGAAATTGAGAGAGAATAACTGTCCGCTCCCGTGAAGAAACTGTTCTCCGATATGAAGTCAAACGATGTGCCCTGCTTCAGCACTGCTGGCTGGTGATTGATGAGAATGACCATAAAAAACGCCACTTTTGTTTGTACAAAAGTAGCGTTTAAGTTAAATTAAATAAAAGACGTTTATTTGCCTGTCAGTTCCTGCCACTCCTTAAATGGCAGCACAAGATAGAATCCTTGGGTTGAAGCTCCATGACTCTGAATGTCTCCCTGCAATCCCTTTCTCTTCGCTTCCATAATCTGAGAGGAAGTGGCGACTGTGAAGTGCCATTGTCCTCCACATTCTTTGTTGAGACATGACGCTGCATTTTTCTGTTGTGCGTCCGTCACATAAGCCGCTTGGCTGACACTTGTATTGGCTGTATGAGCCTTTTTATTTGTAATTGCCCAATATTGATAATAAGAAACCGGAGTACGAGTGATAGCATATTTGCCGTTAATTGGAATCATGTGCTGAATCATGTTCTCAATGACCTCATTTCTTTTATCTTCATTCATTCTTTGGGCATATACTGAGCTGAGAGTACAAGCAGCCAGTATTAGTAACATGAGTTTCTTCATAATTTGTGTTTTATTTGGTGATTGGATTAAATGATTGCCACAAAGATATATATTTTATATCAATTTTATTCTCATTATGTGTAAGAATTTAATGATTTAGACCTGTTTTTAACATTTAGCGTCTGGTTTTTAACATTTAGCGTCTGGATTTGGGCGTTTTATTGCGTATCAATTTAGCATATTCGTCCTGAGCCTGCTTCATTCCGATGTCGCCAGTGACAGAGTTCACTGTGACGAACGGCTCATCAAGCCGCTGACTAAAACGAGCGAACAAGCCAGAGTGCTGTTCCTCGTTATGGATGAATTGGGAAGGAACTGGAATACCCGAAGCCGTCATGTCAGCCGCTATGCTGTCCGTGATGACCGGTGCCTCATCCTCATCGAAGGATGTGATTTCGTCTACGAAACCATATTCCTGTGCCTCCTGCGCCGTGAGCCATCCTCCTTTCTTCATAAGTGCGAGAAGATCCTCCGGGTTTTTCTGGCACTTGGAAGCATAGAGCTGCGCCACGTTCAGATCCATCTTCTCCAAGTCGGACTTCATCTGCCGGGCTTCCTTGATAATCTCAGCGAGTTTGTCCGAGTTGGCTGATGCCCACTCGAAGAAATCCACAGAGCATTTGTGGACCAGGTACATGGCAGACGAGTCCATGGTGATGCGTTTCGCACCCATGGACGCGATGGTGGCAGCCGATGCGTTCATGCCCACAAAGTGCACATGAACATTCCCATGACCACGGAATGCAGTCACGATGGAAAGCGCAGTGGCGAATGAGCCGCCAAGCGAATCGATGAGGACGTTCTCCTGAGAATCCGGATATTTGGCGAGTATGTGTGTGAAAATCCTTGATTTTATGCAAAAAATCGCATCAAAACTTATATATATGTCAAAAAAATGGTAATATATTTGTAAAAGGAACAATTACCTAATGAGACCATCAAAAAGGGAAAAACAGTCAACAACTGACACAGAGACGGAACTGATCTGTCAGATTCTTGACGGCCATCCTGAGCAATTCAGGGTGTTGGTGGACCGTTATGCTGCCTCGTTGCTTCAGATGGTCAATTATATAGTTCCGAATAAAGAGGATGCAGAAGAAGTGACGCAGGACTCATTTCTGTCCGCATTTGAAAGTCTCAGCCGGTATGACACTGAACGGTCCAGTTTCAAGACATGGCTAATGCGGATTGGATACAACACAGCTATGAAAAAATTGCGGAAACAGAAGAAAATCACATTTGTTGACATGGACAATGACCAACTTTACAGTATTGCAGAATCTGAAGTTGACGCATTACTTGGTGAAATGGAAGATGAACGGCTCATGCTTTTAGAAAAGGCCGTGGAGCAGCTTTCTCCCGACGACCAGATGATTCTCAAACTCTATTATTCAGACAATCTTCCATTGAAAGAAATTGGATATGTGACAGACCGCACAGACACCTATCTTCAATCACGTCTGCAGTGGATACGCAAAAAATTAGCAAGAACTGTTCAAACATTTGAAAACAATGACCAACGATAGAAAAAACAATGACAAGGCTCTGATCTCCGTTCTTAAAAAGAAAGAAGAACAAAGCCGGCAGACAAAGCCATCATTTGGTTTTGCTGACCGAATCATGCAGCAGGTGAAAATATCCGCACATCGGAAACAAATCAGAAATAAGAGACGAACTCTTGCAGGGATTATCACCATGACTGTAGCCGCCAGCATTTTATTGCTGGTGATGCTTAATCATGAACATCATGACGGAGATGTAATCACCAAGCCAGATATGGTTCTTAATACCCAAAATAAGAATTTGCCCCAAACTGAACATACAGAAAATCCGACCGCCCCATCAATTCAGAAGCCTCATGAGTCGACACAACAGGAAAAAATTGTGCGAACAACAAAATCAGATGGGCCGAAACTGTCATCTATCCGAAAATCATATAAGAAAGAAACATGTATGCTTCCGAATAGACAATCCGCCAATCAAACTATGCTAAGAGCAACGGTTCCTAATCCATCAATAACAGCTGGGGATTCTGAATCTCAAAAAGAATCCCCCCAACAAAATGTGACTATGGCAAAAAACCACAACGCTTATTTCCACACTCCACAAAAACTTGTCGTCGACCGAGTCCCCGAAGTCTGCATAGAATGTGATTTCCAGGAAATGGAGGCGGAAATGACAGCAATGATTAATGAACTTGAAACCCCATCAGAACCATGAGAATAATAATGACCATTCTTGCACTGTTCTGCATGAACAGCATGCTGTCGCAGACAAATATCAGAAACTGCGTAAAAAACATTGTGGAATATCTTTCCGAGCATTGTCCCTCAATGTTTTATGTTGTTGATATGAACGGCCGTAACGAGACCACTCGTGGCAGGGCAGATATTGACAACAGCATGAGCCATGCCACGGCAAAAATCCTAAACGGATTACGCACTTGTCTTGATGAGCTCCCCTACGAAAGAAAAATGACAGACGAAAAGGCTGGCGATTTATACGAGGGCAAAATAGTGATGCGCTTGAAGCCGGAGGGCAATGACACTTCAGCCTATTTCCTGATGACCTACAACCGCACCCAGATAGAGTTTAAAATCGGAATGAACAGTCCAAAGCCCCATAATTATGACAATGGAAATCCACTGGACTCAGATCTGTCGTTCGATCACGATGAGCTAACTACAGAGAAAGCCGCTCTTATTGAAAACATATATAGTCAGCTCAAACACAAATCCGACTGTCTGGTCATAGACACCGTGTTCACTAATCGTTCAGGGGGCACCTATGATTGGTTGTCAGCATCCGCGGATGCTGGAAGCCAGACAAATGCACAGGTTCTACTCCGTCCTGTAAATGACGACAAGGAAATGAGGCTTTGGTTGAGAGACATTCTCAATAGCATTGAAAAGATTGGCAGGTGCGATGAACTGACTGTAAGCATAAAGACACAATTCAAGAACAACAAAGAGACCGGCATTACCATTCTGCTAACCTACCGCACATCAGGTGTTTTCAATATTTATGATATGGCATTTCACAAAGGACATCTATGCATGGTTAGGGTAAGAGCCCACGGAGGTGAAAACAGCACAACGATTCCGAAAATATCAGATATTGTTGACCATCTCATAGGTGAGGATATTCCCCAGCATGAATTGTGGAGCAACCCGCCTGATGATTATAAAGCCATGATGGAGAATGAGATAAGTAAGCAGAAACAGAAAGTCAATGCAATGGTAGTTGACACTCTTTTCGTCAGCAATGACGACGACGGACATGTGTGGTGGTCAAGTCTCAACAAACGATGTCCAACCAGGGCAACAATAGTTATTTCTCCATCAACTTTTTCAGAATTTGAAGCAGTCTATCGGCACTCGGTTTCTTTACTGAATGGTTCACCAAACTTCAAGACATGGATCAGTGACGATGAGGATGATTATAAGATGCTTTTATTCATGTGGACTGATGAAAAAGGTCACCACCACGCATACATCGTCTGCTATGATTTGGTTTACAGGCAGATGTTTATCGAACGGTGTGACGGTGAGGAACCTGGTGATATCTGCATTCCTCACTACAATCACAAATGGTTTGAGAAATAGCAAATGACGCTTCGACGAATCTAAACCGACAACAATCAGATAAGCTTATGAGAAAAAATATTTTCCTACTGGCCATGCTGGTCAGTACAGCCTTCACTATGCCATTATCGTCAAAGGCACAGGTGCGTGAAATCACACTATGGGGACATGTGTTCGACAAGTTGACGCATCATGCTGTCAGGGATAGCAAGGCGGTGCTGATGACTGCCGACAGCACCATCATTGACAGCATCACATGCAGCTATTCCACAGGCGGCTATTATGGCACAGACGCAAACTACCATTTCCTCATTCCCCGCAAAGCCGAACGGTACATCATCCTTGTGTCCCATCCCGAATATGAGGACTGCTATGTAGACTTTGAGGTGAGGAAACCAGGACGCAACACCTATTTCGACGCACCATGGCATTTCATGACTAGGAAATTACAACAACCGGAGGCTGAAACAGACATCCTTGGTATGGAGTACAATCTGGAAGGGGTGACCGTCAAGGCCACTCGTGTGAAGATGGTCTATAAAAACGACACCATCGTTTTCGATGCCAGGGCATTCAGTCTTCCCGACGGTTCGATGCTTGACGCACTGGTGAGGCAGATGCCCGGTGTGGAACTAAAAGCAGACGGTACCATTCTCGTGAATGGAGAGAAAATCGATTATCTGACACTGAACGGGAAGGATTTCTTTAAGGGCAGAAATAAAGTGATGCTGGAAAACCTGCCTCTCTATACAGTTGAGAACGTAAAGGTGTATCGCAAATCAAGTGAGAAGAGCGAATGGCTTGGACGTGAAGTGGAACAGAAAGACTATGTGATGGATGTGCATCTTAAACGTGAGTACAACGAGGGCTACATGGTGAATGCCATTACCTCCGGCGGCACAGAGGACCGCTATTCCGACCA